>UMGD01037242.1_pt1 | contig 10963 bp, 18 predicted proteins | sample 1965201 | NCBI WGS metagenome assembly UMGD01 (sample SAMEA4836066, study PRJEB28245) | human gut metagenome | biome: gut microbiome; material: fecal sample | place: Denmark | collected 2008 | reverse complement strand
TTTAATCGGTATATTTAATAGCATCATATAATATAAAAATATTTTAAAGATCAAAAAAACAAACATTTATTTGGTTCTTACTCGATAATGAGTAAATAATAAATTAAAAGACTTCAATCTTATAATGATTATCTATAATTTATGAGGTCTTTTATTTGAATAGTACCCTATTTTTTAATCCATATATACTCGATATTTTATCATTTTCGAGAATTATTTAGACAATATGTAATGACCTCTGATTTGTAGCAACGTGGATTTACCTGTATACTATGAATTGGAAAAAAACAATGGTAACAGGGATTACCGCATACAAATGGAGGTCATCAAATGAATTATACCACAGTTTACGTAGGAATGGATGTTCACAAAGAAAGTTTTACACTTTGCTCAATGACAATTGAAGATGAGAAAGCTTCTCGCTACCAAAAAACGGAAGCCGATTACAAAAAGGTTCTGAAATATCTGGAGTTTCTTCGTACCATTTACGGAGACAATGCTAATTTTATATGCGGTTATGAGGCTGGTTGCCTCGGCTACACCCTCTGTCATCAACTTATGTCTCAGCATGTGGAGTGTGTTATACGCACTCCAACTACCATGCTGGAGCAACGCAGCAGAAAGCGTATTAAGACAGGTAAACGTGATGCTGAGATTATCGCAAAATGCCTGGCTCAGCATAACTACAGTCCTGTTCACATACCTACTGCCACAGATGAGTAGACAAAAGAATTCCTTCGCATGAGGGATGATCATAAGCTTACTCTAAAAAAGATCAAGCAGCAGATCCTTGCGTTTTGTCTTCGCCATAATTATCGCTATGATGGTAACAGCCATTGGACGGCCGCACATTTACGTTGGTTAAAATCCTTACAACCTGAGGCTCTATATAAAGAGATCCTTGATGAATACCTGCTGACATATACTACTCTTAGTGATAAGCTTGAGCGTCTTGATAAGCGTATTGAAGAACTTGCATCTAAGGATGAATACAAGGAAGCTGTCAAAAAACTGTGTTGCTTTATTGGTGTCAAAACGCACACTGCATTATCTGTACTTGTAGAAGTGGGTGACTTCAATCGTTTTGCAAGTGCCAAGAATTTTGCATCCTATCTGGGGTTGGTACCTGGTGAGAATACCAGTTCTGACGATCGCAACCTACTTGGAATTACCAAAGCTGGCAATCGACATGTTCGCTTGTTGCTAACAGAGGCTGCTCAAAGCTATACTCGCGGTCAGATTGGCTACAAATCAAAAGATTTGAAATCCAGACAATCAGGCAATTCAGCACAAGTGATAGGCTATGCAGACAAAGCAAACGAAAGACTAAGACGCCGATGCTACAAGATGGTGCTTGGTCAGAGCAAGAAACACAATGTAGCAAAAGTAGCTATTGCAAGAGAATTAGCATGCTTCATGTGGGGTATGATGACTGATCACATCACATAAGTCAGAAATCACACCATGCTGCTAATATCAAGGTCAGGCCTCTAAAGCGATGCAATGCAGACGATGTCTGCATGCAACCTTGACATCATCATCCCGCTGTTATGGTGGGTAATTAAGCAGATGTAAGATGGCTTATGCCACATACATCTGGCCAATAAAAAGTAACAACTTAAGACATCCTGAAAGGGCTTCGGCCATTTCAAGGTTCGAGCTATCTACGCTCAAACTATGTCAGCACAGAGAAATCTGTGATCCACGCAATTAGACGGTAGGGCTCACAGCGGACCATTGACCTGTAGGTAACCAATCCACGTATATCAGAGTGGCCAAGGCCGGGAACTGATGCTCCGAGGCTCTTTCCGGGTGCCTTCAGCAACAATTAAATAAAGTTTGTGGTGATTTCTGTTAATTTGTACTTGACAAGAGGTCATTACATATCAGTTTGATATTAAATTGTTGTGAGTCAGACAAACTGAAATTTTCACCTTATCTAGTTAAAACATGTTTACAATATTTTGTACATCCACATTTTGGACAAGTTAACTTTCTTTTGGTAATTGTATGAGGTCCCGTAACATAGGATTTCATATCAGAAACAAATCGCTCCTTGCATTCAGGACATTCAAAGGCTCCTGCTTCTCTGTCTAATACACATGCAATAGAGATTCCCATTACCATTATTACAAATCCAATCCCTATCAATAGCACTCTAGTCCATACCTGCATTTCAAACATTCCCGCAACACAAATAAAGGTACTGCTGCAACAATTACCAAAACACCAACCATTGCAGACATTATAATCTTCTTTTTTCTCTCTTGAGCTTCTTTCACTAAATTCACCATATTTTCCTCCGCTTTCTTTTTATAATCCATCGCTTGCAATCTTTCACCAGATAGAAGTTCATTTACTGTAATCTCTAGTTCATTGCAAAGTGGAAATAAAAATGAGACTTCTGGGAAACCATTACCCCTTTCCCATTTTGAGATTGTTTTATCGCTGATATTAAGCTTATCTGCCAATTCCCGTTGAGTATATTTTTTTGCTTTTCTTTCTTCAGCAATAAATTTACCTATCTTAATTTGGTCCATAGGTTCGTATCCTCCTTTCTGGATTCATTGTATAAATTCCCATTGTTTGTTTACACCCACGTAACGTAGAATATGGTGAGTTTTAGCGGTTTCAATGCTCCGTAGAGTTGTAATTTACTTAAAAAACTTCAAATTTTACTATCCTATAAAAATATTATAAATCACTACAACATAGACAAATACTGCGGTTAAACAGATCATGAAAAAACCACTTTTATCTCGATTATTTTTATATTCTACACTTCTTAATAGTAAAAGAGTGGCAAGTGATACAAGCATAATCGGGTTTGCTATGTCAAAAGGAAGAATTTTCACTAATCCTAATACAGCGAAAAGCATTGTTATTATAGATAAAATGATTTTTGCGATTTTCATACAATCCATACTAACTCTCCAGAGAGAGCAATCTTAATTCCTTTTTCAAGATATTTCTCCACAAATTCTGCATTATTTCCATAAGCTATGATCATCACTACAAATGCTTTGCTGGTGCGATTTCTTATTACTACCAGTGGAAACCTGGATACTTTGGTTTGTCCCTTTTGCGTAGATGCCAGGATTTCTCCTGACACCATAGTGACTATGCTAACTTCGTGCCCACTGGGCACAAGGTTGATTGTATTATTCTTCATTTCCTAATGATATTGGTTCTTTCTTTGTTTTCTTGTTTTTAGATATCATCTTATGACCTGTATAAATAGCCATAATCATACAAAGCAAAGAACTTGCCGCAAAATATTTATGGCTTGATTTTGAACCTTTATATCCGCTATAAAAAGTACCTAGCATCGTTATCAATGCTCCGACAGACCAATATTCATGAGCTTTCATTCTAACATCTCCCTTTGTGTTAATTTTAATATGTACCGTTTGATGAAATATGCAAACTTGAATTTACACTTCCTCACTCGTCTTCTTTTTTATTGTTTCTACTAATATTCGAGCTTAACGATAAAATTCCAGAGCATAAAAATATTACCCAAAGTATTATATTTTCTTGATTTATCGCGCTATAAATCAAGCATATTATGCTTAATATAATCTGTACAATTGAACAAATCACTCCTATTTTTGTGTCTTTTTATCCATCATTGTCTCCTATACAAATTCTAAATTTTCTGTTTTTTACTGACATTCGTTGCATTTCCTATTACTAGTCAAATTCTCTATTGCTTATAAGACTTGGATACTACTTCTTGTTTTATATCTTTTCTGCTTATAAGGAAGCAATACCGCTACTGAGTGTTGCTATTAAAACTTTATCATATTTAAAACCATTTTACATGCAGCCTCCCATGGTTAGAATGACTTGTGCATGCCTATATCCCTTATTCTTGCTACTACATTCCATCACAATATAATAGTCGCTATCTTTCTCGGCTTTTACAACAACGCCTTGCGAATAAGCAGTTTTCCAAAGTGGTTTAACACCATAATAGCAAGCAACAACTTCATTTGTTGGATTTGGTGCATCTACATTGAAGCCATTTTCAAATAACCAAGCATGGTAATTCTTAAGTGCAGGAGGAGGTCCCATTATTTGAAATGACATCATCGTCGCCACTTGAAATTCCATTTCTTCTTCAATGTCTATCACATACTTTTCAGTAGGATCAAGTATGTACTCATCAATTGACGTTTTTCTTCCTAAATTCTTATTGAGTTTGATTTTTTTCATATATCTCATTCTCCTTTTGGTCTTGTATCAGTATAAGGCTGATTTTGTGAGACAAATTTATCTACATTTAAAAATGATTTACCCAACTCATTTAAGCTAAGTTTCATCATATATTCAGCAACTTCTCCTGAACGATCAATACTACGCATTGGGTTTAATTTTCTACGAAATTCCTCAAATGTATCTCCCACAATCAACCATTCCGCCTCCTCCTTATCATAATAGCAGTGATATTCACGCCAAAGATTTTTGTCATTTTCCTCAAAAAAATCTTCATCAGCTGAAAAATCTGCCCACGGAAACAGTCGAGGGAAAACCATGGTATACGGTGTAGAGGGAAACCAATATGGATACGAATACTTTTCGATGCTTTTTCCATCATCCACAATTAATTCCGTGTTTCCTCTACCACTGCTCTTATGGACCCATTCCATTGAATGTAGCTTAATTTCTCCACCATCGTGAATGATTTGCATAAACTTTTTCTGAGACAACAAAAAATTGTAATTTGTAATATGTTCTGGCAAATTTGTAAAAGAAAGAAGTTTTTCATTTGACGAAGCATTTAAGAAAACTTGAGTTATAGGAACTTTAACAAAAAAGCCTTTTCCTTTCCCATCATTAGTTCTTTCAATAGTTTCATCCGTTAATTTTTGCCAAATACACATATCATCATCAGGATTATATAAAACCACTATACAAGGTAAAGTATTCATAGTCCAATAATTGTATTGCCTATTGTTAATATTCCTGAAAATTATGTAACCATCTTTTTTCTCTTTAAACCAACTTGCACCAGATTTTATTTGCAATGCAAGAAGTTGTTTTGGTTTACCAGACGATTCAATAAACTCCATATGAGCATCAATACCGACATCATCAACTGGTTGCTCTCGAAACATCCAATTATTACGTTCAGCAATTTCCCCACAGTGATACACACCTATTCGTTCAGTTTTACTTGCCATAAACAATCTCCTTTTTTATAATAACCATAAAAACTCATCATAAAATCAACATATCATCAATACTCTAATTATTTCCTTTAAAAATTTGAATATTATAACGTAAGAAGTTTTCCCTTAATGGGCATATCATCTTAGGTAATTTTGTTTCACCTTGAATTTACATGAAGATTAATCAAAACTACAAGTTGATAAATTCCGATTTGTAAAACACATTCTTTTTTACATAGGCACAGTATACTACATTTCCTGTGCCCATGCGATAACATTTACTGCTTCTTACGATAAGTACTCATCTTCTCCACAGTTACCTCCGCTTTACTATTTCTAATAGTTTTCTCACATAATCATCTGCGTGGTTTATTGAAAACTCTCCATGATACATATTAGGAAGAACTTGTATAAAACTATCCTGCAATTTTTCATGAATGATTTTAGCAGATTTTTTCATTGATTGCTTTTCTTTTTCTCCAACATAAATTTGAACGGTTGCTTCACACTCTCCAATGCCATCTTTTAGTGAATATACTGAGTTTTCCTGTAAAAAGGCAATCATATCACTCTTTCTAATAGCACAAGTATCTTTGTAATATTCATCAAACAAATTCGACTTTATTCGTAGTGATTTGAATTGCAATTTTGAAAACCACTTATACTTTATTAAGCCATAGCAACTTCCAAACGCCGGTTTAATCATAGAATATGTAAATTTTGAAGGTATCACAAGAACACTTTCCACTATTGCATACTTACATATATCTTTGCGTTGAGATAAAATTTCAAGCAAAATCTGCCCTCCAAGTGATAGTCCTCCCATCATTAAAACAGAATCGCCCAATTTGCTATTTACAAATTCTATAATATCCAAAGCATTATTCTCTATCGTTGTAAACTGCTTATCACATCCTGCATGACCATCTAATATAGGTAAAACCACATGATAATCTGTTTGAAGTCTTTCAGCAACCTCTTTGTAATTCCACCATGATAAACCGCCTCCGTGTAAGAGGATAATTACATTACTGTTTTCTTTTCCATATTCTACATAATTCAACCTCTTTCACCTCGCTGTAAACTTCCGATTCTAATGTCTCTATTATACCATAATGATACTATTATAAAAAAGGAAAAAGAGCTCCTTCGAGCTCTTTTGATTCAGTTCTGTAAACTTGAATTTGTAGAAATCCTGATCGGACATATTGTCGTTCTTGATCTTCCCGGCGGTTTCCATGACAGCTTCCGCCAGCGAGCGAATATCCATAACAGAGGTGTCCTCTTGGTTCTGGGTGCTGATAAGAAATGTGGTGATGCGACCCGTATCATAATCATAGGAAACTTACGCTTTCGCATCCGACAAGGCCAGTGCAAACTTTTCATCAGAATTAACTTCTTTGTTTTCCTAATCGTGTTTAATGTATTTAGTGATAGTATCGATTAATTCCTCCATGCTAATCGGCTTGGAAATATGGTCATTCATGCCTGAATTCAGAGATTCCTGAATATCATCTATAAAAGCATTTGCAGACAAAGCTATAATTGGAATCGTAACTGCATCGGACCGCTCTATACCCAAGGCTCGAATGGCTTTTGCTGCTTGGTGTCCATCCATGTTTGGCATCATAATATCCATCAAAATAAGATCGTATGTGCCTCGTGGATGATTTTTAAACAAATTCACAACTTCTTTTCCGTCTGATGCGCGTGTTACGGTCATACCAGCATCTTCCAGCATTATCGTAGCAAGTTCAGCATTTAAATCATTATCCTCAGCCATAAGAACATGAATACCCGTCAAATCTCTATGCAGATGTTGTTTTTTGTTCTGATTGAATAACCTGTTCTGTCAACTCCAGTGGGATCTCCACTGTGAATGTAGAACCCACACCTTTTTTGCTCTCAACAGCAATCGAACCGCCCATCATATCCACATATTTTTTTGTGATGGCCATACAAAGACCGGTTCCCTTATATTGAGTTCTGGCATTAGCATCATCTTCTTGTGAAAACGGATCGAATAATTTTTTCTGGAACTCTTCGCTCATGCCAATACCGTTATCTTGAACAACATAACGAGTTATGATATGTTTCTCGTCCGCTCCTGGGTAACTTCTGATATCCAAAGTAATCTTTCCGCCGTCCTTTGTGAATTTCACAGCATTGCCAAGAAGATTCACCAAAACTTCCCGGATACGCACAACATCCGCAAGGACATATGGGTTCTTTGGGATTTCTCGATGTACTTCAAACTTAAGATCTCGAGTATAAAGAAGTCCATTCATAATCGCCTGGACGTTATCTGTCAATTGAGTAATGTCCACTGGCTCGGGCGAAATAGTAACTTTTCCGCTTTCAATGCGACTGAAATCCAAAACGTCACTCAACAAAGAAAGAAGATGATTCGAACTTTTTTGAACTTTCTCCAAGCTATCATGAATATCTGAAACCGTGTTCTGATGAAGCGCAATGTTTGTAAATCCAATAATGGCATTCATCGGTGTTCTGATGTCATGGCTAATATTAAGCAAAAACGCAGATTTTGCTTTGTTGGCAGCATCTGCTTCCTCAGCGGCGTTCATTAATAATTGTTTTTGCTCTTCTGCCTTGATTTTCTGGTAAACATAATAGGTATATAGACAAATTAAAAGCAATACAGCTCCTGCGACTAAACCGCAGATGATGGAAATATGATTCGTCTTTTCAACCATTCCATAAGCTGATTGCATATCCATTTCAATGCAAAATGCGCCAATGATTTCTCCTGTCCCATCGTGATTTGCGCTTATAGGATAGCAAGCCGTAAAAATCGGACCCCATGTTGTATCAATGATATCCTGAGAGTACACATTCTCCCCAGAAATAGCCCTATCAATATACGGAACCATTTCTTCCTCAATATAATCTCCAGGGTGTCTTACATCATCCGCATCCGGATCCAAACCATCTACCACATAAACGAGTTTTCCTTCTTCATTTTTTGTAGCGGTGTAAATATATCGAGTAGAATTCAGTGTTCTGATTTCATTGAAATATGAAGAAATATCCTTATATAATTGCTTCTTTTCATCAGATTGATCTTTGATTTGATCAAAATCTTCTTTGCCGATTTTTCCATTCACAAGTTTGTGTACTGCATCTGCACTCGCTGTGTCACGTGTGATTTCTGTTTCAAGGGCGGTCTTAGTGTAAGAACTTTGCAGAATATATGTGTACGACGCTATTACCCAAATCATCAAAAGTCCCGCAATCACAAAGATACTACCTGTATTCTTCAGCCTAAGGAGTTCTTTCAAATTAATTCCTTCTTTTGTTTTCTTCATGCTACTCATTCACATTCTCCAAATCCCGATTTCTATTTTCGTTTCCATAGCATAGTGTACTCTTTTTCACCAGTAGCTTCATCCAAGTCTTCACATTGAATAATGAACCCTTCTCTTTGGTAAAAAGAAATTGCTCTGGCATTCTTCTGGTATACATTTAATCGTAAGCTAACTTTTTTATCCTTAACATAATCTAATAAAAGCTTACCTATGCCACATGACTGCATTTCATCGGAGACAAAAATACCTTCTATATATTTATCATTTAGTCCTACAAATCCTTGTATCATTTTATCTACTTCAAACACATAAACTTCGTATTGTGACATCATTTCTTTTACTAATTCATAATTACTTTTCCAGTATTGATTGGAAATAAAATAATGGGCTTTCAGACTTGTCTTTAACCATATGTCAGCAATTCTATCGATATCTCCGTTCAGCAACTTTCTAATCACAACAAATATTCTCCGCAACTACAACTTTTATGCTTTTCTCTTTTTTCAATTGTATCACAAGCTCACCATTAATCATCAATTTTTTGATATTTTTTCTTTTTTCCCCCCCCACTGTAAAACAGCCTCTGAGCGTTTCGTTATATAGAGGGGTACACATACAGAGCAAGATCCACCCATGTTTAACAGTATTGTCATTTGACATCCTGTTCTCCTATGGGATTTATCTTGATGGGGATCTCCCCATACCCTCTCAATAACAGACGTTTCACTTGTCTGTTGGTTCCACCTAAAGGTGTTCACAGCACTATTTCTAATATCGGAAGGGACAGCCGATATTGAAATACGTGGACTCCCAGTGGGAGGAATAGTCTCAGCGGAAGGAGGAGTATGAGAACAAAAAACAAAGATAAAGAACTGAATCACAGACATTTTATAGGATTACGTCTTACAGATGTCGAACTGGATTTATTAAACCAAGACGCTGCATTTTTATCGGCTATATTCTCTGTTTGCATTTTTAATTTATCCATGATTTTCTTCCTCTCCTGCTATCTTTAATTCATTAATATTTGCTATGTTGTGTCCATAAAAGAACACCTTCGGGTCTTTATCCTCCCATATAATTAGATTTGCACACTTTTTACCATCACAATTCGAAATGCACTTGCATTGAGTAACTACACCTTTATCTGTAACAATGTCAAATACTATTTCTATGATTACCTTGTATGCACTCTGCTTTATTGCATCTTCGAACTCACCACGTTTTTTCGCATCTATAACATATGTCAATCCAAATTTTATCTTCCCATCCTGATGAATTGCAATTCTAGAATATACATTCGAGTAATTTTTCCCAAACAAATGGCTACTCATGTTCTTATTGCTATCATCACTACAAAATATGTTACAATTTTTTATATGTATTAATACTGGTATACTATTTCCTATACTTGTCCCATTAAAAGTAAATTTATACCCAACATATGACACATTTTCATTCCAAGCTTTATCTTTAATTATCTGTTCAGAATGTATGTCCCAATTAACAGGAATATCTGCTTGTTGTTTTATATATATACTGTCCATTAGTATCATACTACTGTAATTTGCAATATAATTATTATTTTCCATTTCTTGTAATCTATCATTTTGCTTATATGCAACATAACCTAATATAATAGTACCAACTGCACCAAATATGCTTGCTACATAATTTAATGCATCTCCGGCTTCCCACTCTGCTGAAAAAATACCATCTGTATGTACTTTAAATAATACATTTAAACCGAAAGCTAAAAGTATAGCTATCAGAATAGTAACTATTCCTATCCATATTAACTGTTTTTTCTTCATTGCACATCCTTAAACCTTTCTTTATACAAATCAACACACTGAACCATCTCGAATTTTTTCTTTGACTGTACTTCTTTGCGAGCCTTAAGTTCCAAATCAACTATCTGCTTTTGGAGTTTTTCTTTTTCAGCTTCTACATTTATCTGTTCTTCCAGTGTATTTCCAGCCTGCACATTAATGTCTGAAACTTGTGTAACAAAATTATCCCATACACTTCCTAAGTCAAGACCATTCAGTTTTAACGAAATTTCTTCTTCATTCTTCCAGTCTGATTTCAGCAAGCGTGTCTCATATATTGCAAGCTGATACTTATTTTCATAATGAAGTACACTCATCAGCTTTTGTCCAAAAAGTTTTGATATCATAATAATATTCTTATCATCATACCCTTTTCTTTTCAGTTCCACCTGAAGTACAAATATTGCAGATGTCGCTTCCGTAGCCTTAATATTCACAGAAACTTCTAATATCTCATTGATAATTCATGAAACCAAAATTTAATCAGTATTTTAATAAATAACTTTTTTATTCAAATACACGATTTCTAGCATGATTACTTTTAAAATATTTTTTCTCCACATCACGCTTATTGTTCGTCCTACTCTTAATTTTTGAATACTATTAATTGTTTTAGTTTCCTCATGAACAC
>UMGD01007512.1_pt1 | contig 11152 bp, 9 predicted proteins | sample 1965201 | NCBI WGS metagenome assembly UMGD01 (sample SAMEA4836066, study PRJEB28245) | human gut metagenome | biome: gut microbiome; material: fecal sample | place: Denmark | collected 2008 | reverse complement strand
GAAGTGCGGTTTCTGACGGTATGCGGAGGCGGGTAGGATATCCTCATGCCATGCCGGATGCGATGGTTTTCTCTAGTTCTATTCTTGGAGTTTCTTCCACAGGGTGCTGCGGCTGATGCCCAGCCGCTTCGCGGCCCTGGTCTGATTCATATTCTCTTCCTGCAGCACCAGATTTATGATATCTTTCGTGATATCATTCAAGGATTGGCTTAGATCCAGGGTGGGATCTTTTACCGGGGCGATGTCGGATGGGCCCAGGCTTTGAAGGAATGCCCTGACATTGTCCGCGGTGATCAGCTGTCCGTTGGATTGGATGGCCAGCTGCTTCAGCGCAGTCTGGAATTGGGCGATGCCAAATTCCCAGTGGTGGCTTTCCAGAAGCTTTAGAGCCTCCGGCTCAAATCCTGCCAGTTGGATCGGCAGTTCCTGGTTCAGCTCGTTGAGGTAGGATCTGGCAATGGGGACAATCAGTTCCGGCCTGGAGTTGAGGGTGGGCAGCTGGATGGTAAAGCCAGAGATGATGTAGCTCAACTGCTGGGAAAACTGCTCCGAGGCGATCAGATCCCCCATATTTCCGGTAAAGGTGCAGATGACCTTGTTGCGGGAAGTCAGGTCCAGGTTCTCGAAGTAATAGCAGAACTCGTTCTGGAGCGAGGCGGATAGAGCGTTCAGGTTCTTGAAAAGAATCGTGTAATTGTTTTCAAATAATGGAGAGCGGTCATCCTTGAAAATCTTCTGGCATTGCTTTTCACCCAGGTGGAAGCAGTCTATCTCGATCAACGGGCTGTCCTTATATGGACTGGAGGCATACAAGGCGTAAGAGAATATGGTGCGGCCGCTGCCCGGGCTTCCGCAGATGACCACTGGGGTCTTTCCCGCCATGACGCTTTGTGCCTTTTTCCAGTAATCTCTATAAATAAGATTGCCTTTGACCATCGGCAAAGAAGATTTTGCGGTATCATAATCAATGGTATGCCAGTATTTTGTCTGTGCAAAGACCGAAGGGATGGAATCCGATACGTGAAAAAGGTAGTAAGGAGAGTTCTCGTGATAGAAAACGTCCCCTGTCGCCTTCCAGGATGCCTCCTGGGAGGAAATTACGAATTTGATATGGCTGTGAAGCTCTAGTTTGGGAATGCGGCTGCGCAGCTCGTCGTGTATGGTATCCTCATAACTGGAGGTGAAAAGCCCCGAGTATATAAGTTCCTTGCTTGAATTGTAGATGGCAAGCGGCAAGGAAGACTTTTCGATGACAGTCTTGTAAAAATGATTTTCGGCGATGACGGATCGTCTCATCTCGCAGATTTCCACGGCGTCTGAGACGGCTTTCTGCATGCTTTCCGGGCCGGTGGTGACAAGAACGGACTCGGCATTCAGTTCCTTGGCACAGTGCACGCAGGCGCCATCCCCGACGAAGAGGGAAATATGCTCTTCGTAATATAGGGTGTTCATAAGCGCCTCCATTTCCTCGGGATTCTTGGGAGAAGGAGGAACGATGATCTCTGCCTTGTAATTTAACAGTTCACAGAGAAAATGGATGTTGTCGCTTAAGTCGAAATAACTGACGAAAGCGATTCTTTTTTGCGTGGTCAGCATGGCCAGCTGTAATGCGCGCAATATGTCAAAACTGGAAAAGTCTACATTGATCACAGGGATTGGGGACATTTCCTTGATGATCCTGCCGGATCGTCCCCGGCAGATGATGGCTTCATAGCGGGATAAATCCAAAGTGCTAATCAAAGGCTCCGTCTCCCGCAAAGTTGCAAAATAGATATCCGCTTCGATGTCGTTCCGTCTTTGGATCTCCTGAAGAAAGAAGTCTCGAAATCCCTTAAATGGAGCGATGGCTAACAGTCTGTACTTTTCATTTTTCATACAATTTGATCTCCTTGAAATTGGTTAAAAAATAAACGATTTGTGGTATAAATGTATTATAACATAATGGGGTAAAAAATAAAAACAAAAAACTGTACGAAAATAAAACAGTCAATTGATTGAACAGTACTAAAATTATACATATAATAGCCACATAAACAAACAACAATGTTAAATTCAAGGAGGAAGAAAGATGTCAGAAGTAAGAGTAAATTATGCATGCGGAACAACAGGAAAGATGATTGCGGCCAGAATACTGCCGGGGACGGATCTGCTTACCGGGCTGGAAGAGATATGTATCAAAAATGAAGTGAAGTATGGCGCGGTAAATTGTTTTGGAAGTTTCTCAGCCGCTGGCTATATGTATCTGGTTCCGATGGATGCGAAAGTCGGAGCAGGCTATGGGGATGTGATCAAGAAGGACGGACCAATCGAGTTCTTGTCAGGCACTGGAATTATCACTCAGACGGATAAAGGAGTTACAGAACTTCATTTCCATGGCACTATGTGCGACAAAGACGGCGTGGTATTTGGCGGACATATCGTAAAAGGACAGTGCCCGGTCCTCACCACGGTAGACGTAGTGATCCAGGAGGCGTGCGGCGTGGAGATGATCCGCAAGTATGACGAAGAGACAGACCTGACGCAGGTATTTGTAGAAGAAAAATAAGGGATGGGAGGATGACAGATGAGAGAGTATAACAAAGTAGGACTGATCGGCCTGGGCGTTATGGGCTATGGAATGGCAGAAAATCTTCTGAAGGCGGGATATACGCTGATTGCCTGCGATGTAAACCAGGAAAGAATCAAGATGCTGCCAATGCAGGAAAAGGTGGTTGCTGTAGATAAGCCGTGTGACATACTGAAACATACAAATACGGTGATCACAATGCTGCCGAATTCCCCCCATGTACTGGAAGTGCTGGAAGGGGAGAACGGACTTCTAAGCGGCGATCTGCCGGAGGATTTCTTCATGATCGACATGAGCAGCATATCTCCGGATGTCACAAAGGAGATTGGGAAGAAGCTCGAAGGCATGGGCATTAAATTTGTAGACGGGCCTGTAAGCGGAGGCCAGTCAGGAGCCATGAACGGAACGCTGACGATTATGGCAGGCGGCAAAGAAGAGGATGTCAAAGAAGCAATGCCGATCTTCGAAGTGGTTGGCAAGAATATTATCCACTGCGGAGAATGCGGCGCGGGACAGGTTGTAAAGGTCGCAAACCAATTGATGTCCGCGATCAATCTGATCAGCATGTCGGAAGCGTTTACGCTAGGGACCAAGGCAGGGGTAAATCCGGAGATCATGATGAATGTAATCCGGGGAGGCTCAGGCCGGTGCTGGGCGGTAGAAGACCGTATGCCACATATTCTTGAGGGAGATTTCAAGCCGGGATTCACGATCAACCTACATACGAAGGATATCAAGCTGGCAGTAGATATGGCTAAGAATATGAACCTTCCGCTCTATGCTACGAATCTTGTGGCAGAATTATTTAAGACTGCCCAGGTAAAAGGATATGGTATGGACGATAACTGCGCGATCATTAAGCTGTATGAAGAACTTGCGGATGTAGAAGTGAGGAAATAAAGGCAGCCAAAGGCAGGAGAGGAGAAGAAGACTTGAAGAAAAAAATAATGCGGATGACGGCCTGCTGTCTGATGCTTGCGCTTCTGGCCTCAGGCTGCGGGGCATCGCAGGAGGAAGATAACAGCAAGTATCCGAAGAAAAAGATTCTGCTGTCTACTACCGTCAGCGAGCAGTCGAATGCAACGGTGGTAGGAAAATTATTTGCGGAGCGGATAGCGAAAGAGACAGATGGAAACATCCAGGTGGTAGTCTATTCCAGCGACCAGCTGTCCGGCGGAAATATGTCAAAAGGCGTAGAGATGCTGACCCAGGGAGCCATTGACTGCGCATTTGAGCCAGTGGATGTCATGGCGGTATTGGATAAGCGCCTGCTGGCGCTTAGCACGCCATGGATATTCGATTCATATGAAGAGGCAGAAGAATGCCTGAATACGACGGGCGGAGAATTTATACACGAAGCGCTGAAGAAAAAGGACTTGGAGACGCTTGGATTCATCCATAATGGCTTCCGCCAGCTGACCAACAGCAAGAAAAAGGTGACTTCGCCGGATGATTTGAAGAATCTGAAACTGCGTGTGCCTGGCGGAGACGTGTTCATGAAATTTTTCGAGGCGCTGGGAGCGGATCCTCTTTCTATGAGTTTTAGCGAATTGTTTACCGCATTGCAGCAGGGAACAGTCGATGGACAGGAAAATGGGTTTGACTTGATCACCGCAAATAAATTCTATGAAGTCCAGGAATATATTACGAACTGGAACTATAGTTATGGGGCTTTCGCGATGGTATTCAGCAGCGATACCTGGAATGAATTGAATGAGGATACCCAGACGCTTTTCCGGGAGACGGCAAAGGAAGTCTGCAGCATTGGCTGCGAGAATGTCGTGAATAATGAAGATAAGCAGAAACTAGAAATCACTGACTATGGCTGTGAATTGACAGAATTAAGCGATGAAGAGATTCAGGCGTTTAAAGACAGGCTGAGCGGCTACTATGAAGAGGTCACGGCCCAATATGGAGAAGAGGCCTGTGAAGCGTTTGATATCGAATATTGATAAGAGCCGGTAGAAGAATCAGAAAAGAATGCCAGGCCAATTGCGGCCTGGCATTTTTATACCTGGATTAGGAGGTTTAAAGAGTGAAAATCTTAGACAAGATTGTAGTAAAAATAGAAAATTATGTGTGCATCGTGACATTTATCATAATGATTTTCCTGACATTTGCCAATGTAGTATCCAGATTCCTGCTGCACATGTCGCTGTCCTTTACGGAGGAGATCGTGACAGGACTATTTGTCATAGCATCCCTTGCCGGAGCATCGGTTGCAGTCAGGAACCAATCCCACCTGGGGCTGGACTTCTTTATCGGCTTCATGCCGGCAAAGGTGAGGAAAGTGCTTTCTGTCGCGGCAACGGTGCTGGCGATCATCCTGTGCGGAACGATGTTCTATTATGGGGTGCTGATGGTGCGTCAGGAGATGTTTCTTGAGCAGGTGACCGCGGCCATGCAATGGCCGGAATGGATCTATGGACTGACAGTGCCTGTAGGAGCAGCGATCCTGGTGCTTCGGTATCTGATAGGCCTTGTGAGCCAGATCGCGGGATGGAAGGAGGAAAAGTAATGCTGAATACGTCTTTGGTCTTATTTGGAATATTTATCATTTTATTAATATGCAACATACCCATTGCCGTCTCTCTTGGGATTGCCAGCATTGTCAGCATCGTGGTCACAGGACTTCCGATTGAGATGTTTCCCATCAATGTATTTTCGGCATCCAGCAAGTTTTCGTTACTGGCGATTCCGTTTTTTATTGTGGCCGGCAACATTATGGAGAAGGCGGGAATATCCGAGAAGCTGATTGATTTTGCAAAGGCCTGCGTGGGCCACCGCAAAAATGGGGTCGCGCTGGTGTGCGTGATCGTGTCCTGTTTTTTTGCGGCGATCTCCGGCTCGGGCCCTGCAACGGTAGCGGCGCTCGGCGTAATCCTGATTCCCTCCATGGTAAAGGAAGGGTATCCGGTGACCTTTGCCTCCGCGCTTATGGCGGCAGGCGGCGCGATTGGCGTTATCATTCCGCCGTCAGTAACGTTTATCGTATATGGAGCAAGTTCAGGGGCGTCCATTGCCAAGATCTTTATGGCAGGCGTAATTCCGGGACTACTGATGGGGGCGGCCCTGGTATTTGCCACCATCTTCTGCGCAAGGAAGTTTGAATTAAAACAGATGCCCAAGGCCAGTGGAAAAGAACGATGGAGAGCCTTTAAGGATGCGGTCTGGGGACTTATGATGCCGGTCATCATCCTGGGAGGAATCTATTCCGGAATCTTCACGCCAACGGAAGCAGCGGCGGTATCGGCAGTATACGGGCTGATTATCGGCATATTCGTCTATAAGAAGATCCGCCTGGCCGATATGGCAGAGATGATCGTGAATTCAGGCAGCCAGACAGGAGTCGTCATGTACGTGATCATAGCGGCCTCCTTATTCGCGTGGGTCATATCGGTGGACGGCATAGCTACGGACATCGGAAATTGGCTGATGAACGTTACCAATGGAAACCTGTGGGCATTCCTTTTGATCACCAATATCATCCTCCTGGTTGCCGGATGCGTGATGGATGCCACATCCGCGCTTTATATCTTTATTCCGATTCTTCTGCCGGTTGCCACGGCTATGGGATATGATACGGTTGCTTTTGGTATTGTCATGTGCGTAAATCTTGCCATTGGACTGGTAACTCCTCCGGTGGGCGTGAACCTGTTCACCGCATGCAGCATATCCAAGATTACCATAAAGGATATGATCCGTGATGTAATTCCGATCATCTGCGCCTTGCTGGTCGTGCTGCTGCTGGTTACCTATCTGCCGCAGATATCCATGGCGCTTCCGCATCTGCTGGGACAATAAGAGAAAGGAGCAGGCTATATGAACAGAAAATTATTATTCGGCTGTATCGCGGATGACTTCACGGGAGCCAGCGATGCCGCCTCTTTCATAGCCAAGTCGGGGATGAGGACCATGCTCTTTAACGGAGTCCCCCGCAATATGGAGGAACTAGATATTGATGCGGCTGTGATTGCATTGAAGACCAGGACGATAGACCGGGACCAGGCCGTCACGGATTCTCTTATGGCGGCGGACTGGCTGATCGAACACGGCGCAGGCCATCTATACAGCAAGTATTGCTCTACATTTGACTCGACGCCGGAAGGGAACATTGGCCCCGTCATGGACGCGCTTTTGGAAAGATGTCAGGAGGAATCCAGTATCATATGCCCTGCGCTTCCGGTAAATGGAAGAATCGTCAAGCAGGGGAAACTGTATGTCAATGGCTTGCTTCTGGAAGAAAGCCCTATGAAGGATCATCCGCTGACTCCGATGAGGGAATCTCATGTGGGAAAACTGATGGAGGCACAGAGCAAATATCCCTGCATCATGCTGGGAGAAGAATCGATGCGCGGAACAAAGGAAGAAATAGAGACTTACATTAAGAGACAGGCTGAGGGCAAGGAACATTATTATCTGGTACCGGATTATAGAAAAGACGAAGACGCCTGCAAGATTGCAGAGATTTTCGGGGAAATGAAAGTCTTAAGCGGAGGTTCCGGGATACTGACGGAACTATGCACAAGGTATATGGAAGAAGTCACGCAGCAAAAACTGCCGGAATCCGGCGTCCCCGGACGGGCGATCATACTGGCTGGAAGCTGCTCGGCCGCGACGCTTGGACAGATAGCAGAATTTAAAAAGGCCGGGCATTATTCCTTAAAGGTAGACCCTTACAGCCTGGCAGAAGGCAAAGAGACAGCAGAGAGTATCTGGAGGCGGGCTATGGAGGATAGCAGCGGACGGGAAATCCTGATCTACAGTTCGGATTCTCCGGACAAGGTAAAAAAAGTACAGGAATGCGGAAAAGAAAAGATGGCATCGATCATTGAAAGCACGCTGTCGGAGATTGCCGTCAAGGCAGAAGAAGCGGGTGTCAGAAGGATCATCGTAGCAGGAGGAGAGACGTCAGGAGCAGTAACACAGGCATTGGGCTATGACGCGTATCTGATAGGCCAAAGCATCGCCCCGGGAGTGCCGGTCATGATACCGGCCAAGAATGAGGGGGTAAGGCTGGTCCTTAAGTCTGGCAACTTCGGCCAGCCGGATTTTTTCCTTCGTGCGCTGGAGCAGACGGCCAATGAATCGTGGAGGAAATGATATGAACGAAGAAATCGCGAAAAAAGCAGAACAGGCAGTCTGGGCCGCGAAAAGCCTGTTTGAGAGAGGAAAGACGGCGGGCTCGACCGCTAATCTAAGTTTCCGGCATGAGGGATGCATCTATATCAGCGGAAGCGGCACCTGCTTTGGCACGCTCAAGAGTGAGGACTTTGCTGTGATGGACATGGATGGAAATCATGTGGGCGGGCCAGCGCCCAGCAAGGAATATCCGCTTCACAGGCTTCTGTATGAAAAGAAGGACGTAGGCGCGGTGATCCATGTCCATAGTTTTTATGCCACTTTATGGTCCTGCCTGAAGCACCCGGATGAAGCCGACGTAATACCTGGATATACGCCGTATCTGAAGATGAAGACAGGAAGGATCGGCCTGGTTCCGTATGCGCCTCCGGGAAGCCGGGAACTCTTCCAGGCATTTGAAGAGCATATTGGAAGAAGCGAGGGGTATCTGTTGCAGAACCATGGCCCGATTATCGGCGCTTCGGATATATTAAGCGCTTTCTATTCGATCGAAGAACTCGAAGAGAGCGCCAGGATCGCATGGCATTTGAGACATGAGCCAAAAGATACGGTAAACGTGATTCTCGGATAGCAGCTGTTTCACTGAAAGATCACATTTTTATCATACTTTAACCAAAACCATCCTTTATATTGATAACGTAGACTGAGTGGCGCGCAAAAATGATATGACGCAAAGAAAGGATGGAATGTATGAAGAGAAGTATGGCGATGATCCTGACAGGCACGACGATACTGGTAATGACAGTGACGGCTACCGTTACAGGATGCCAGTCTGATACGTCAAAGGAGAAGGAAGAGACCCTATATGGAGAAGTATCCAAGATTGATGGAAATGAGATAACGATCGCCCTGGGCGAAGAACCCAAGAAGCCGGAAGAGGGAGAAGCGCCCCAAGATGAAAACGTGCCGCCCGCCAAGCCGGAAGCAGACGGCGGAACCGGGCAAGAGGATGAGTCAGAAGAAACAATGCCCGAAGGAGAAATACCGGAAGGAAGCGAGCCACAGGGAGGCATGAACCCAGGCATTACCCTGACAGGGGAAGAAAAGACGATTATGGTAGACGAGGATACCGAATACCAGAAGACGGGCGGGAACATGGGCGGCCCGCAAGGCGAAGCGCAAGAGAGCAAGGACCGCCAGGAGGACCAAGAAGCGTCTCTCGACGATCTGGAAGAAGGCGATATCGTCACGGTAGTCCTGAAGGGGGATCAGGCCTCCAGCATTGCCATTCAGACAATGGGCAAAGGCATGGACGAAAGTTCAGAAGGAACCATTGCCCTAAGCGGCGTATATACGGTAGATGGTGAAGAGAAGACTTCCAAGGAAGAGGACTTCGAATCCAATTCCGAAGATGAGAACGCCGTACTGGTAACTAGAAAAGGAACGCTTACAATGACAGGAGCCACGCTTTCTAAAACGGGAGATACCAGCAGCGCGGATGAAAGCAACTTCTATGCGGTAAATGCTATCTTTGCCGTGGCGGATCATAGCACGGCCACGCTTGGCGATGCGACGCTTGAATCTGAAGCGGACGGCTCCAATGCGGTATTTGCTACAGGAGAGGCGTCAAAGATTACAGCGGATAATCTTACCATCCATACGAAAGGAGATTCCTCTAGGGGACTGGATGCCACCTATGGAGGGACGATCGAGGCCACGAATGTGGACATCACTACCGAGGGCGCCCACTGTGCGCCGATTGCTACTGACCGTGGGGAAGGGACGATCGTAGTGGAAGGAGGAACCCTGTCAGCAGCGGGGGAAGGCAGCCCTTGCATCTATTCCACCGGGGATATTACGGCAAAGACGGTGACGGGGACGGCTATGGGAAGCCAGGCAGCGGTAGTGGAGGGGAAGAATTCCATTACGCTTCGAGACTGCGATCTAACTGGAGCCGGTGAGAATGGAGTCATGCTCTACCTGAGTACCTCGGGCGATGCCGCAGAGGGCACGGCAAGATTCTCGGCAGCAGATTCCAGAATCGCCACGACTTCAGACGGGCCGATGTTCTATATTACCAACACAGACGCGGAGGCAGTCTTGGAAAATACGACGCTGGAATACGGCAGCGGTATTCTTGTGAAAGCCTCCGGCAACAATACGAATCATTGGGGAGAAGAAGGCGCTAATGGCGGGAACTTTACCCTGAATGCGACGAAGCAGGAGTTGGAAGGAGACATTACCTGCGATGAGATCAGCACAGTTGCCTTATCGCTTGCGGATGGCAGTTCGTATAAGGGAACCATAGACGGAAGCCACACCGGTAAAGAGGTAAGCATATTGCTGGATGAAGATTCCGTCTGGGAGGTGACCGGGGATTCCTATGTAGCCGCGATTCCGTCTGCGGATGAATCCTTGGATAATCTCAAATCCAACGGCCATACCATTTATTATGATGCATACAATAGCGCTAACGAGTGGCTGGATGGTAAGACGGTGGAACTAAATGATGGAGGGCATCTTAAGCCCATATAAGTAAGAAGGATACGGACCTTCCGCAGTCTACAGCTGCGGGAGGTCTGTTGCATATGAGAATACATTTCTGTGGGAATGTCGCGGCAGGCTAGCCATTATGCCGCCGATTTGGTACAATGGATAGTAACTTACAAGAAGTGCTAAGAGAGGTGAAGGATATGGCAAGATATATTATGGCATTGGATGCCGGGACTACAAGCAACCGCTGTATACTATTCAATGAAAAGGGAGAGATATGCAGCGTGGCACAGAAGGAATTTACCCAGTATTTCCCAGAACCAGGATGGGTGGAGCATGATGCGGACGAGATATGGTCCACCCAGCTGGGGGTAGCGGTTGAGGCGATGAATAAGATCGGCGTAGATTCTAAGGATGTTGCCGCGATCGGCATCACGAATCAGCGAGAGACGGTGATCGTATGGGATAAGAATACAGGTGAGCCCATCTATCATGCAATCGTGTGGCAGTGCAGGAGGACGGCCCAGTTCTGCGATTCGCTGAAAGACAAGGGCCTTACGGAGTTCTTCAGGCAAAAGACCGGCCTGCTGATCGACGCCTATTTTTCCGGGACGAAGATCAAATGGATCCTGGATCATGTGGAAGGGGCAAGAGAAAAGGCGCAGCGAGGCGAACTCTTATTTGGAACGGTGGAGACATGGCTGATCTGGAAGCTGACTAAAGGAAGAGTGCATGTAACCGACTACTCCAATGCATCAAGGACGCTGCTCTTTAATATAAATACTCTGGAGTGGGATCAGGAGATTCTGGAGTTGCTGGATATTCCTGCCTCTATGCTGCCCCAGGTGAAGGAGTCCAGTTGCGTATACGGGGAGGCGGACCCTTCTTACTTCGGCGGTCCTATTCCAATCGCCGGGGCAGCCGGCGACCAGCAGTCGGCCTTGTTCGGACAGACCTGCTTTCAGGCAGGGGAGGCAAAGAATACATATGGAACGGGCTGCTTCCTGCTGA
>UMGD01026524.1_pt1 | contig 11681 bp, 9 predicted proteins | sample 1965201 | NCBI WGS metagenome assembly UMGD01 (sample SAMEA4836066, study PRJEB28245) | human gut metagenome | biome: gut microbiome; material: fecal sample | place: Denmark | collected 2008 | reverse complement strand
CAGATAAGAAACCCGCGCTCAACGCGGAGCTGTGGGAGGAGCTGCTGAAGCTTTTGGAAACGCAGGAATATGAAATCATTTGGGTAAAAGGCCATGCGGGCCATCCGGAAAACGAGCGGTGCGATCAATTGGCAGTAGCACAATCGCAAAAATTTAGATAATCGCGGCACAGCACAACAGGCAAACGCCCCCTGACGCAGAGAAACGAAACCGCGTCAGGGGGCGTCATTCTTTTGTGCAAAAGTTGGCGCGCAACGAAAGCCTCTCACACCCTTTCCTCATTGGTTTAGGATTTCCACAATGAATGTATGTTCGAGCAAAGATAAAATCATGACTATTGAAGCAATTTGACCCATACGATTCCTGTAAAAACTCCAAAAAATCGTGTAGCTACCGTCAACATAATCGAGCAAACGGATTGCATATGTAAAATTATGTGTTGTCCCGCCACTATAGATGCCGCTTCTCAAATCTTAGACAAGAGTTCAGCTTTCTTCCGTTCAAATTCCTCATCAGAAATAATTTCCGCATCTCGAAGGTCTGCCAGTTTCTTGATAAGCTCGATGGGCGTTTCGTCCTCTTTGGGAGTATCCTTTTGTTTTTTTCTTGAGAAGAAGTCGGATATAGTATCCTTCGCTTTTTGGCCGCTTTCTGCCAGTTTCTCCTTTGCGCTTTTACTTTCAAGAGGGATATCCGTTTCTTGCTCTACAAGGTTTTCGATTTCGATAATGTCTTTCTCAAATTCCTCTTGTGTATAACCGAAAGAGGCACTGTCTAACGCATCCATAAGCCTGTGAGCCATCGGTATCATGGATGCAAAGTTCAAACTTCCTGAGATCACTCCGCCAATTATAGGAACGACTTTGGAAACGCCTTTTGCCACGGTAGATTTGGTAACCTTGATCCCAACGGCTTTGCCTATTTGCTTTATCATGGGATACCAAAATGTTTTGGTCAATGCCTTTTGCGGCAGCTTTTTGAGCGTAGTTTTGGCAATTTGGGCAGAGAGCACGCGGACACCGGAAACGGCACCCGAAACACCGAACATTACACCGCAATACAGTAAAAGCTGATTCTGCACTCTTTCATCATCGACCTGACCTCCCTGCCACAAATCCTGCGCTCCATACAGATAGGACAATTCCTGTGCGAGGCGCAGAGCCATACCGAAAAACTGCATTACATCTGCAGGGATGGTGGCAGCCATAGCCAATCCACCAGGAATACCAGCGACAAAGGAGGCCGCCGAGGATTGACTGGTACGTTTCAAAATTTGTTTATGCGCGATTGCCGCAATTCTCTTTTGGGAAATGCCAGCGGAAATCGGACCGCAGTCCAATACTTCTTGAATAGCTACATCTTCTGTTGCGAACAGTTCGGTTAAAAACTTGTTTCGATTGACTTTTACGCCAGGTATCTGAATTGCGGTAGTGATAACGTTCTCAAGGGCAAGTTGTTTTTTTGCATCGTCTGTACTCACGATAGATCTCTCCTTATTGTGATATCATGAAAGCCAATGTTTTTTTCGCGTACCAACGTATGAAAAACTATAACATAAGTGGTATCTATACCGTTCAGATGTAATGACGGAGAAAGAGGGACAACAGTGAGCATGGTGCGTGAGCGTCTTTTGGTCTCCCCGGTTTAAATCCCGCTTAAAAAATCTTATCCTTATAGAAAAAACTCTGCAATGAATCAAATCATTACAGAGCTTTTATCTGCTGGTTAGGAGCTGCACATACAATTTTCCTCCTCATACAAAATGGGCCAATCCGCACAAGGCAGACTGGCCCATTTTGGCAGGTAATTGGCCCGCCTTGCCGTAAATAAAAGTTCTTTTGTATTTTTACTACTTTATTCCCACTTGAAGAATTTCACCGCAATATCAAAGAAATCAGCAAGTAAATGGCATGAATAGAAACCTGTACTGTTAACAACAGGAGAGGGCCGGTTGGAGTTATGTCTTGTCCTTTGCACAAAAGATGTTAATTGCTTCGCTAAAGAAAGACGCCAGATTTCCACTGCTGAATCCATTTATATAATTGGAAAAGCGTTCATCACTGATGTAGAGTTGCCCTAAGTAGCGCAACATTTGATTATCACATTTATAGAAGGATTCAGAGATATACTGCTGCCACTCTTTTACGATTTGTTGCACTTCTTGACAGGCAGGAGATTGATTTTGAAATCGAGCTAATTTCTCAAAGGTATCCTTAGACACAGAAAGAAATCTTTCAAATTGATTTCGTTGACCTTTTTCTGGCTGCGACAGAAATGCTGCTTCATATTCTTTGAAACTATGAGTATCACCCCAGCGTTCCAAAACTTCCGACCTATATTTCGCTTTCAGCTCAAGCACTTTTGTATCTGAAAAAGGGGCAAAAGACGGTACGGAATTTCCTTCTATTTCTGTTTTAACCAGGGAGATCAGAGCATCAATACGTTCCTTTTTCGCCTGTAAAATATCAAGGTGTCTTTTCAATGCTTTCGTCCGATCATAATTAGGAGAACCGAGCAAGCTCTTGATTTCCTTCAATGTAAATCCCACTTCACGAAAAAATAGAATTTCCTGCAACCGGCTCAAATCATCATCCGTATACAAACGATATTTACTGTCTGTAACCATAGTGGGCTTTAAAAGCCCGATTTCATCGTAGTAGTGCAATGTCCGTATCGTGATTCCTGTTAGGTCAGCAACTTCATGTACTGTCATCCTCCTATCATTCATCCCAAAAATCCTCCACAGTTTCTAAAATTTCACTTGCAGGCAGCAGCGTAGCTTCAATAATGCTTTTGCCGGTCTTTTCCAAATAGTATTTAATCAAATGATACCCGCAAGCGTAGCCTGCACAGTAGGGCAACCCAACGCAAGGGTAATTTTGCATCGCGGCCATCTCGTCGCCATAGAGGTAGGCGTTTAGATTCTCAAGTCCTTGAACATTCAGTCCATCGTGAATAATAGGCTTGATGTACTCATTCAGGGTTTGCATATCTGTTTTGGTCACCCATGGGCCTGCCTTGTCCTCGCCATACAAATGAGTTGCAAAGTTTTCGGCAAGTCCCTCGCTGACCATCATCTCCCCAAGGGTGATACTATTCCGCCACTTAATAAACTGAAAGCGCACATTATGGTTTACTTCGTGTGCCAGTGCAACAGGAAGGCGAGTCAGTGTAAATTCATTGGGGATCAGCCACGCCATGATATACCCCGGAATACCACCATCGCCACAATACCCTTCATTCAAAGAGGTATAGGGGCTCTCGGCGTTTGCCAATAAAATCGTAAAGAGATACTCGCTGACATGTAGTTCAATCCCATTGTTCAAAAAACATTCCAAGGATTTCCGAATGGATTGCTCACAAGAACTCCAGAGCCAATCAGAAGAAAGGCTCTCGATATTTGCTTTTTGGGACTGATCTACCTTTGTAGGGGAGATAAGACCCAGCATATCACTTGCCATGATAATGTCATAGCCGTTGGGTGTAGCTGCCTTCATGGGAATTTGATAGCAGTCCCACTTGCCCTTAAAAGGCATCATCAGCTCATACCGGTAAATGTCGTTTTTCTTTTCTACGGGTGCCTCCATTATTTTTTTGTAGACGGCATCCGAACGTACATAGCTTAATTTCATAAGTCCCATTCCTTTCTTGTTTTTTTCAGTATACACTATGACGTAACGTAAGAGTCAAGAGGAATGTTAGGAACTATACCATATTTTTCTGAAAAGAGCAAGCCGTTCATAATGGCCTAATACACGCAAGGTAGATTTACCCATTCCGGCAAGTAACTGGCTCGCTTTGGTTTAAGTAAAATATTCTCCCTATATAAATAGTATTTACTATTTATATTAGTTGGCAATAAATAGTTACTTTATTTTCTAAAAAAGCCTTGCTTTTCTACCCGTGGTGTGTAAGCTGTGACTCACACAAGGCGCAAGCCCCAGCACAAAATGAAAGGTGGAAATGATAATGAAAACAGGAAAAATTACAGCGAAACTGAGGGACGCGGTTCCGGTATGCCTCATGGTAGAAGGCGCGGAGGTTATGCGGTACAAGAACATCGAGCTGCCGGATATACTCAAAGAGGTGGAAATGACCGACTTCCATTTCAATGTACACATGGACGGAAAAATCACGTTTGAAATTCACTATGAGCAGAGCGTACTGCCAGAAGTATTCCCGGAAGCCCGCACCAGAGTAAGCCGGCCAGCGAAAGCCGCAGCCAAAGCTGCCGCGCAGGAAAGCGCAGAGGTTATGGCCGTGGATGCCATCGGGCCGGAAGCAGAGGCCGCGCCGGAAGAAAGCCAACAGGCCGCCGAAATCCCGGCGGAAGATCCCGGCGAACCTACCGCAGAGGGAAGCAGGCCGGAGGGCATCGAGGCCGCCTACAATGTGACCGGTGTACGCCGCAAGAAGCTGGTAGTAGCGGTGGGCGACTTCATCGGAGCAAAGCCAGAATATCTGAGAGCGCCGACATATGCTTTCGCAGTAGGAAGCTATAACATCGACAAAGAAGGAACCTTGACCGGCCCGGAAAATCCGGCTCTTATCGAAAACCTGAAAGAACAAGGTTTTGTAATCGCAGAATAAAGTAAGAAAGCCCCGCTCCGGCGGGGCTTTCTTAGGATATATCATACTTCCCTTTTATAGCTCGGCGTGCTATAATCAGAGAAACAAAATCGAATTTAAAAAGGTGCTTTGTATGGAAATTAAAAAAATAGATGAAACCCAACTTGATTTTGCCATTGACCTAATTTGGTCAACATTTCTACGATTTGAGGCTTCCGATTATTCAGAGGAAGGTATTCAGTCATTCAAAGATTTTATAGATAATAAAGAAATAATTAAAACTTTAGAATTTTGGGGAGCATACGATAATAACGAATTAAAAGGTGTTATTGCTACAAATGATAACCGAAAACATATTTGTTGTTTCTTCGTTAAAGCCCAGTACCATAGACAAGGTATTGGTAGAAAACTTTGGGAATATCTTCGTGAAAATAGTCAAAGTAAAGCCATTACTGTTAATTCTTCTCCGTATGCAGTTCCTGTCTATCATAAGTTGGGCTTTGTGGATTTGGACATTGAACAAATATCTGATGGTATGAGATACACACCTATGAAATATGAGCGTTAAATCAGAATTTGAAGTGTAGGTTTGTCAAACATGTTGGACAGAATAGCCACGCAGGAAGGTGATGGAGGAAAATGGTAGTAAAGCGTTTTCTTGATTCCGGCATGACAATGGAAGAAGTCTCTGTGAAAATGGACGATTCTTTTGATGATTTGACAAAACTTCTAAGCAGCTAATATATGATAGGCGAATAAACAAATTCAGATTTGCTAATCTGTTTAGCCCCGCTTCGGCGGGGCTATTCCGTCCTCAAATAAAAGAAAAAGATATATTTAAGGTTTTTTGAGCTTGCTTTTTAACCGTTAGTGTGTAAGCTGTCACTCACAGAAATAAAACATATCTTTTAGGAGGACGCAATCATGCTGCAAATATCTGAAATCGTAAAGAAAACCGAGGAAATGTTTGACTGCTTCAACCAGCATTTCTATAACGGTGAGCTTACCCGCCCGGCCATCACCGTATCACCAGACGGAGGGCGCGGGGCCTATGGCTGGTGCAGTATCAACGAGATATGGAATGCCAGCGGCGAGAAGTACCGGGAGATCAATCTCTGCGCCGAATACCTTGACCGGCCCATTCAGGAGCTGGCAGCCACGCTTTTGCACGAGATGGCCCATCTCTATGACTTGGAGCATGAGGTGCAGGACGTAAGCAACAACGGCTACTACCACAACCTGAAATTCAAAGCCACTGCCGAGGCCCACGGCCTTCATATTGAGAAGCACGACAAATACGGCTGGACGGTAACAACGCTGGCCCCGGAAGCCGAGGCATGGATCATCGAAACCTTGGGCGAGGACAAAATCAATGCCAGCCGCCAGCCCGTAGAGGGAACCGCCAAGGGCGGGAGCAAGAAATCCATCAACCGTAGTATCAAATATGTCTGCCCGATCTGCGGCACTATCATCCGGGCCACGCGGGAGGTCAATGTAATCTGCGGGGACTGCGGAGAGCCATTCGAGCGAGCATAAAATAAAGAAAGCGAGAGCCGCAAAAGTTCCCGCTAAATTGTTTTATATGGGAAATGAGGACGATAGCTGGCGGCTGGCACTTTTTAGCGTTTCCTCATTTCCTTATTCATAAAGGCCAGAGGGGGTGCAAAAATGAACCGCCATCGGACTATGGAATCGCCGCAATAGGAAACGGGCAGATGGCAGCTTAATCCGCCAAGCCCCATGAAAACAGAAAAAGCCCGGAAAGGCCCATAATATCAGGCTTTCCGGGCACAGATACAAAAACAGCCCTCCAAATCGGAAGGCTGTTTTTGTATTAAAGTTTGTTCCTTAATATGGCGGAGAGCAAGGGATTCGAACCCTCGAATGAGCGTTGACTCATTACACGATTTCCAGTCGTGCTCCTTCGACCAACTCGGACAACTCTCCATAAGGAAGCACCGGTCGGTCATTTCCGGTGCTTTGTTATTATATCGGACCAACGAAAAAAAATCAAGGGGTAAATCAAATATTTTTTACTTTATCTTCCGGAAATTCGTGCTGTCAAACCAGAAAGGGAGCCTGCCAAGATCATTCGGCATGCTCCCTTTTGGGGGCTTACTTTTTCTTTTTCATCTGCGCAACTTTTTTTATTAAGACTGCAAGGGAAGAAAGCACATGTTCCTCATTGAGCAGCGCCACGATCGCAAAGGCCTCCTGCTCCGTCAACACATGGAAGCTTGTGACAATCGTTCGGATCGGCGCCGTATAGACAGCTTCCAAAAAGTCTCCATATCGCTCGCCTGCTATTTTGGCTAGCAGGCCCATAAAACGCTTCCCCCATTTGGTGTCCTTCGCATCCTCCAGACAGTTGTTGATCGTGAAGCGCTCGCCCGGCTCCATCTGTGCCTTTGGCATCGGCTGGCCGAGAAGCGCCTCAAACTCTCCGTCCGGCACCTTTTGCACCATGCCGGAAATATAGGAGGGATACTGCTCAAAATTCGGAAACGCATCGCCGGAAACCTCCACGCGCTGTTTCAGGCGGATATCGCGGCTGGAGGCCCCAATACGAATTTCATATGTGCCGGAGGCCGGCTCCCATGCCCTCTTCTGCACATTATAATAGGAAAAGGCGCGCTCATCGAGCGTGATCGTGATCTCTTGCTCATCACCCGGCTCCAGAAAGACCTTTTGAAACCCTTTGAGCTCCTGTGGTGCGCGGAAGCCGTGCTCCACAGGGGCGGCAACATAGAGCTGCGCCGCCTCCGCCCCTGCAACAGCGCCCGTATTTTTCACTCGGAAGGAAACAACCAGCGTATCTCCCTCGCCCAGCTTCTTCCGGCTAAGTTTTAGGCCGGAATAGTCAAACTGTGTGTAGGAGAGCCCAAAGCCGAAGGGGAAAAGAACGTCTTTGTCCGCCTTATCATAATAGCGGTAGCCGATATAAATACTCTCCCGATACTCTACGGTAAGCTGATTTCCGGGGAAATAAGCGGCGCACGGGGTATCCTCCAAAGAGAGTGGGAAGGTTTCTGGGAGTTTGCCGCTAGGATTTGCCTCGCCAAACAGCAAATCAGCAACCGCCTCCCCCGCCGCTTCTCCGCCCAGATAGGCTTCCAAAACGCCTTGCACGTCCCCCAGCCACGGCATTAAAACGGGAGAACCATTGTGCAGCACAACAACGGTGTTTTTTTGCACCTTTGCAACTGCTTTTACCAACTCATTATGCGAGTTTGGTAAGTTGAGATGCTTGCGATCATAGCCCTCAGATTCCATGCGGTCGGTCAGGCCGATAAAAACGACAGCAACATCCGCATCCTTTGCTGTTTGAGCCGCCTGACGCAGCAGCGCGGTATCCACTTCTTCGTTATCAAGAAGGTATCCGGGCGCGAAGGTGAGCTGCGCCTTCCCCTGCGCCGCCTCCCACGCGGAAGTAACGCGATGCGCATGGATATGGGAGCTGCCGCCGCCCTGATAGCGCGGCTGCTTTGCAAATTCGCCAAGGAAGGCGACTTTCGCGCCTTCCTTAAGCGGAAGCACATTGTTTTCATTTTTTAGCAGCACCATTGCTTCCCGGGCAAGCTCCCGGGCAATTTCATGATCCTGCTCACGGTCAAAGATGGCCGACCGCTTCCCGTCCAGATACCGCTGAGAGGCTTCCAGAATCCGTCGGACGCAGAGGTCCAAACGGGACTCATGCAGCTTGCCGCTGCGCACAGCCCGGATAATCCGCTGCGTGTTTCGCTCCCCGCTGGACGGCATCTCCAGGTCGCAACCGCTGCCAACGCCGAGCACACGGTAATTGGATGCGCCCCAATCGGTCATCACAAAGCCCTCGAAGCCCCATTCCTTGCGCAGAACGCGGTTCAGAAGCCACTCGTTCTCCGAGGAATATACGCCGTTAATCCGGTTGTAAGAGCACATGAGCGTCCACGGCTTCGCCTCCTTGACAACCATTTCAAAAGCTGCCAAATAGATTTCACGCAGTGCGCGTTCGTCTACCACCGCAGAAATCGACATGCGACGATACTCCTGATTGTTCGCCGCGAAATGCTTGACGCTGGTGCCGACGCCTTTGCTCTGCACGCCGCGCACATAGCTTGCGGCGAGCTTGCCCGTGAGATAAGGATCCTCCGAAAAATATTCAAAATTTCGCCCGCACAGAGGAGAGCGTTTTATATTCACACCGGGGCCAAGCAGGATGGAAACGTCCTCCGCCTGGCACTCCTCGCCTAGCGTTTCGCCGAGCTTCGCAAGCGCATCTGGGTGAAAGGAGCTCGCCATGCCCACGGCGGAGGGAAAGCAGACAGCATCAATACTATCTTTGAATAAACCGCCGTTTGCATCTTCACGTTCCTTGCGCAGCCCGTGCGGGCCGTCGCTGACCATCGTGCGCTCCATCCCCAAACGCGGGCAGTTGCGAATATGCCAGGAATCTTCCCCCGTGAGAAGCGCCGCCTTTTCTTCCAGCGTCATTTGGCTGATGATTTCCGGGATCGTCATGGGATTCTCCCTCCTATCAATATTTTCTGGAAAGCAGGGCCTCGGCCTCTGCTTTTGTGATCTTGCCCGCATTGCAGTCGGACATAATCTGCACGTCTTTATCCCTTAAATTATAAGCAAACAGGAAGCCGATCGCAAGCAGCTGGCCGATGATCGGGACGATAAAGCTCGCCTTCCACATCCCGCTGACCGTCGCCTGGGAAACGGCAATTTCCACTACCTTGTGCGCCTCCGTAGCAGCTTTTTCCGCAGCCACATCATACCCCACAAAGGTGAGCACACCGCCGGTGATAATCGTCGCAACAGCCGCCGTCAGCTTGTTGGCGAATGTCTGGAGGGCAAACGTGATGCCCTCTTTGCGGGTTTCTGTTTTGTAAGTGCCGTATTCCACGCAGTCTTGCGGGATCGCACCCATTAAAATCGAGGGCAGAATCGCCAGCACCGCAATCACGACTAGGCAGGCGATGGCCAAAGTACGGTTTTGGTAGCCGACGAACAGAGTGATCGCATTCATCAGAATCGTTGCGATCATGCAGAAGCGATAGACGACGATCTTATCAAACCGCTTGAAAATCTTGCCGGAGAACAGGAACAAAATGCAGATTGGAATGACTGAAATGGCAACGACCATCGACATATATTTCACATCGCCAAGGCAATATTTTGCAACATAAATGAGCATCGAAACCGCAATGCTGCCTGAGATCATGCGATAAGCATAGAAATAGAGCAGATATTTGTTATGGATCAGATACTCCCAGGTGTCCCTCAGGGAGGCCGGTTTTTCCAGCACCTCCTCCTTCACTTTATACCGCTCTTTTCCAAAAAGGCTGATCAGCGACATAGCCAGGAAAGAAACCACCGCAACGATGATCGCGGCCTTGAGGTAGCCGTTATTTTCCGCATACGGAACCAAAAACACAGTGGCCAGCGCAGCTGCAAGCGAGCCGCCCACCGTGCCCACGGTCATAAAGCCGGAGCGCTCCTTTACGCTAGAGGTCATAGCGGTCGGCAGAGCGAAAATCGGCGCGTCGCAGAGCGTATAGCAGGTATCCCACAGCAGGTAGGTCACCACAGCCAGCACAATTTTGATCGTTGGGCTCATGCCAGCATTGAGGCAAAACAGCGCGATCGTGCTCAATGGGATCAAAATGGTGGAGAGGCGAAGCCAGGGTAAAAATTTATGTCCCGATTTGAATTTCACCGCATCCACGATGAGGCCGAACAGCGTATCATTCACCGCATCCCAAACCTTGCCAATCGCCAGAATAATGGACACCACCGCCGGAGCCATCAAAACAGAATCCGTGTAATAATACATCAGGCATTGGGAAACGATGGTATACACCAGCCCCTGCCCCAAAAAATAGATACTATACGAAATTTTTTCCCTCGCCGTTGCCTGATGATGTTCGGCTAGGGGCGATACTGTTTCTTTTTCTTTCGCTATTTTCATTGCGCATCTCTCTCTTTCTTTTCTTGACGGAGACGGCTTACGAAATTCATAAGATCCGCCCAGGTTAATGCGTGATACCAGTAATTCAGAGCATCCCGGATTCTGGCGCTCTTTTTCATGTTCCAAACTGCTTCCGGCGCTGGCTCAATCCCAAGCTCGCTGACTAACGGCAGGAAGCGCTTCACGCGGTGCCGGAACGATTGCGCGTCCTTCCCCTCTGTGCCGCACCAGCCTGTTTCGGCCACTGCGGCCATGCGCGGAAAGGCCATATAGCCAACCTTTTTCATATCCGGCATATATTCTGTCCAGATTGGGGTTTCAACGCCGATCGTACTCTCCTTACGATTTTGTTCCGGAAAATAGGGCACATAGGCATACGCCCGATCCAGCGGAATGACGCCATAGCACATGTCAAGATAGTAAGAAAGGTTTGGCGACTGGATGACCGCCCCGCCCGCATTTGCGTGCGCGACGGTGGAGGCGTCGTCCCCGCCGACCCAGTATTGCAGCGTGATCTCCGGGCTGAGGCGGCCGCCCCCCTTGAGTGCGTCGTTCCATACGACCGCCTCGCGTCCATGGGATTTGAGGAAAGCCGCCATACGGTCTGTGAACCAGCATTGCAGCTCAACCTCGCTTTTGAGGCCCTCCTGCCGCATTTTCCGCTGACAAAGCGGGCAGGCCTTCCAGTGATCCTTGGGCGCTTCGTCTCCGCCCAAATGGATCTGCTTGCCTGGAAACAGTTCCATCACTTCCATGAGGATTGCCTCCAGCGCCGCGTAGGTTTCCTCTTTTCCGGCGCAGAGCGTATCCGCATAAACCCCGCCGCGTGTTTTCACCGCAACCGGCTTCCCGTCGCAGGAATATTCCGGGTAGGCGGAAAGCAAGGCCGATGCATGGCCCGGCATCTCAATTTCCGGAATGACTGTGATGTGCCGCTCCGCGCAGAAGGCGACGATCTCACGGATATCGCTTTTGGTATAGTAGCCACCGTGCGGGCCGTACTCCATTGAACGGCCAAAATTGGAAAAGGGGCGCATGGAGGCAAGCTCCGTGAGCTTTGGGAATGCGCTGATCTCGATGCGCCAGCCCTGATCATCCGTCAGATGCCAGTGGAAGCGGTTGAGCTTCATGCGTGCGGCGGCCTCGATGAGTCGCT
>UMGD01026034.1_pt1 | contig 11983 bp, 9 predicted proteins | sample 1965201 | NCBI WGS metagenome assembly UMGD01 (sample SAMEA4836066, study PRJEB28245) | human gut metagenome | biome: gut microbiome; material: fecal sample | place: Denmark | collected 2008 | reverse complement strand
TACATCACTTTTTGGACGGATTTCTGGTGGCTGCGTATTCGGGAAATCTCTGCGAACACAAGCTTTCAAGAACAAAGCACAAAATACCAAAACTAAGATTACATAAACCCATTTCTTCATAAATTCAGAATAGCATAAAAATGAAGTTTGTTTATAGCAGAGTAGGGCTATTAAATTTCTCAATAATTAAAAAAACCTTAAGGATTTTAATAATTTCTCAAATCTGTTATATAAATATAATATGAATTTGTAAAAGGTCATTAGTTAGAAAAGGAGAGATATTATGATTAAACCTTTAGGCGACAGAATTGTTATCAAAGTTATTGAAGACACTGAACAAACTTCAGGTGGAATTTTCATTCCTGACAGCGCAAAAGAAAAACCTCAAAAAGGTGAAGTTGTTGCTGTAGGCTTAGGCAAAATGAATGAAAAAGGCGAAAGAGAACCGATGGATGTTAAAGTCGGAGACACAATCCTTTATGCAAAATACGCAGGAACCGACGTTAAAATGGACGGAACCGAATATAAAATTCTGTCAATCAAAGACGCACTAGCAGTTATTGAATAGTTCAGACTACATTAATCAATAAATCCGGAAACACAGACCCGGTGAATCTTTAAAGGTATCACAAAAAGGCGGCACGTGGATAATCGTAAGTTATATCTACGTACGTAGTACAGGAGAAATAAAAATGGCAAAACGTATAGTATTTGACGAAGAAGCAAGAAAATCGCTTCTCAAAGGTATAGATGCAGTTGCAGACGCTGTTAAAGTTACGCTCGGACCAAAAGGCCGAAACGTAATTTTGGAAAAGAAATACGGCGCTCCGCAAATCGTTAACGACGGCGTTACAATCGCTAAAGAAATTGAGCTTGCTGACGGCCTTGAAAACGCAGGCGCTCAACTATTAAAAGAAGTTTCTTCAAAAACAAACGACGTTGCAGGTGACGGAACAACAACCGCTTCAGTTTTGGCTCAAGCAATCGTTCGCGAAGGCTTGAAAAACCTGACAGCAGGTGCTAACCCGATGTCAATGAAACGCGGTATTGACAAAGCTGTTGAACTTGCTGTTGCAAAAATTAAAGACATGTCAAAACCGGTTAATACTAAAGAAGAAATCGCTCAGGTTGCAGCAATTTCAGCAGGCAACAACAAAGAAATCGGTGAACTTATTGCAGAAGCAATGGAAAAAGTCGGCCACGACGGTGTTATTACTGTTGAAGAAAGCAAGTCTTTCGGAACAAACTTAAAAGTTGTTGAAGGTATGCAGTTTGACAAAGGTTATATCTCACCTTACTTTGTAACTGACCCTGAAAGAATGGAAGCTGTTCTTGAAGACGCTTATGTATTCTGCTGCAACAAGAAAATCAACCTTATCTCTGATTTAGTGCCGCTCCTTGAACAAGTCGCCAGAGACGGCAAAGCTTTGTTGTTAATCGCAGAAGACATTGAAGGCGAAGCACTTGCAACTCTTGTTGTTAACACAATGAGAAAAGTTTTGAGAGCAGTTGCTGTTAAAGCTCCGGGATTTGGCGACAGAAGAAAAGCAATGCTTGAAGATATCGCTATTTTAACAGGCGGCGAAATGTTCACAGAAGAACTCGGCATTAAGTTAGAAAACGTTACAACTCAAATGCTTGGTAAAGCAAAACGCGTAACAGTTACAAAAGACGAAACAACAATCGTTGTAGGTAACGAAACAAAAGAAGCTGTTCAAGACAGAGTTCGTTTAATCAGAAAACAAATTGAAGCTTCTGACTCTGAATATGACAAAGAAAAACTTCAAGAACGTGTTGCGAAACTTTCAGGCGGTGTTGCTCTAATCGAAGTTGGTGCAGCTTCTGAAGTTGAACTTAAAGAACGCAAATTGAGAATTGAAGACGCTCTTAACGCAACACGCGCGGCAAATGAAGAAGGAATTGTTCCTGGCGGCGGTGTTGAATTATTAAGAGTTCAGCAAGAACTTGAAAACAAACTTGAACAAATCGAATTTGCATCAGATGATGAAAAAGTCGGCTTCAAAATCTTGACAGCAGCTCTTGATGTACCGTTGAGATTAATCGCACGCAACGCCGGCGCTAAAGCTGATGTTGTAGTTGATAACATTCTCGCACATGATGGAGCTTACGGTTATGACGCGCTTAACGACAAATACGTTGACATGTTTGCTGCCGGCATTGTTGACCCTGCAAAAGTTACACGTTCAGCGCTTGTTAATGCAGCATCTGTCGGTTCAATGTTACTCACAACAGAAGCAGCCGTTGTAGATATTCCGGAAGAAAAACCCACTGCTCCGGCAATGCCTGGCGGAATGGGAATGGGCGGAATGATGTAGTATTAACATCAGTATCTCATAAAAAAAATGGCGAAAATCCAGATGGTTTTCGCCATTTTTAATTTTATAAAATTGATTATTTATTTTCATTTACTACAGAAACGAATACGACATTCATTCCAGAAGGAAGTCCGTTTGGGAAAACTTCTTTTACTTTTTCTGAACGTTTAGTTTCAACGAAACTTCTGACTTTTTTGCCGTTAATTGTATCAACAGAAATTCGTTGTTTTATCCCGTTAACTTCATTAATTAAAACAAGTCCGTTAACTGCGTCCCAGATATTTTCATTAATTACTTCTGCTGCTAGTGTCATAAAACTCCTCCTCGTCTCTCTTGTACATATATAAAAACAAAGTTATTAACAAAATTTCACGAGAAGAAATTTTTGTAACATTTCGCAATAAATTCTCTCCTCTCCTAATTTAGGATACAAAGCAAACCATCGTAACGAAGTGAGGATGAGTAAGCCTGTATGCCTTGTACTGAGGGGTTGGGGTGAGGTATTACTGAAATATTTCGCTTGAAAGATATCTTTCTCCGCTGTCCGGCAGAATTACAACAATTAATTTGCCCTTGTTTTCAGGGCGTTTGGAAAGCTCGATTGCCGCCCAAAGCGCCGCACCTGAGGAAATCCCAACAAGCATTCCTTCTTTTTTGGGCATTTGGCGGGCCGTTTCGATTGCATTCTCATCACTCACTGCAATTACTTCATCCACAACTGATTTGTCAAAGTTTTCAGGAATAAAATTGGCACCGATACCTTGAATTTTGTGAGCGCCTGCCCTGCCTTGCGTCAAAAGCGGCGAGGAAAGAGGTTCAACTGCAACGGCTTTTATGTTTGGATTTTTACTTTTTAAATTTTTTGCAATCCCGCTGATTGTCCCGCCTGTTCCGACACCTGCAACGACAATATCAACTCTGCCTTCTGTATCCCGCCAGATTTCTTTAGCCGTACTTGAATGCGCCGAAGGGTTTGCGGGGTTTGAAAACTGCTGCGGGATAAAGGAGTTTTTAATTTCTTTATTAAGTTCATTTGCCTTGTCAACAGCACCCTTCATGCCTTTTGCGCCTTCTGTCAAAACAAGTTCGGCACCGTAAGCCGCAAGAAGTTTGCGGCGCTCGAGGCTCATTGTTTCAGGCATTGTCAAAATCATTTTATAACCGCGGATTGCACAGACAAGCGCAAGTCCGATACCTGTATTTCCGCTTGTGGGCTCGATTATAACCGTATCTTTGTTTATCAAACCAGCTTGTTCTGCCTCTTCAACCATATTCAAGGCCGGACGGTCTTTCACAGAACCCGCAGGATTTTGTTTTTCAAGTTTCGCCAAAATCACCGCTCCTCCCTCGTTCATGTGGTTAATTTTAACAAGCGGCGTATTACCTATAAGTTCCAAAATATTATCTGCAATCTTCATAAAATCCTCCATTATCCGAACGGAAACCTCTGCCGGTAGAGATTTTCCGTCCGATTTGTTTTAATTTTTCATCAAGCTCAGCATAATCTACCGAAACCTTACCTGGATAAATTTCGTAATTCTTTTTATGCGCATTGTCCGTAACATTTGGCATAACAACATTTGCGCCGGCTTTCAGTGCAAGAATTCTGCCGTTTGGCTGAAGTGTTTCCATCGCCGTTGTTGCAGGAATATTTATATCAGGAAGGAGAAGTCTTGTGAGCGCCATAACTTTTAAAGCCAGAGTTAAATCACCATTTGGCTGCCCTGCAAACGGTGTCCGTTCATGCGTTATCAACGGCCCGATACCAATCATATCGGCATTCAAATCTTTGTAAAACAAAATATCTTCTGCCAAATCCTCTTCTGTCTGCCCCGGAAGCCCGATAAGCGAGCCGGTGCCAGTTTCAAAGCCGAGTATTTTCAAATCATAAAGACATTTTTTCCGGTTTTCCACATTTTGCCCCGGGTGGAATTTTTCATAAAGGTCTTTATTAGTTGTTTCGATTCGAAGCAAAAACCTGTCAGCGCCGGCGTCTTTCAGGATTTTATATTCTTCAAACGAACGCTCTCCGATACTCAGAGTGATTGCAACATCATCTCCATAGTCTGAATTGCTAAACCCGCGCTGCTCATTAAGCAATTCTGCCCTCTCACCGGCGTGGCGGGGGGTAATTGATTTAATCTTTTTTATTATTTCAGCCAATTTTTCTGCTGTAAAAAACAAATCCTCCCCGCTTTGGAGAACGATTGTTTTATAACCCTGAGATACCGCATGTTTTGCGCAATTCAGAATTTCGTCTTCTGTCAAACGGTAGCGTTCGACATCTTTGTTTGCCGCGCGAAGCCCGCAGTAAAAACAATTGCAGCGGCAAATGTTTGAAAACTCAATCAGCGCCCTCAGATAAACCTCATCACCGATATATTTTCGCCGAACCTCGTCAGCAGCGCAAAAGAGGTATTCGTTTATTGAATCATCTTTCAAAACCGCCGTAATTTCGGATTTTGAAAGCTTGTGGCGCTCCCGCGCTTTACTAATTAAATTTTTCATGAAATAATTATACCCTAAATAATAAAAATTATATTCACAGATTTTTAATATCGATAACAAACAGAAAGGAAATAATATGAACAGTATTTTATTAACTAAAAATATCAACAAATATCTTTTGCCGAATCAAAAAATCAATCCTAAAGAATTACACTACGCACCTAAAACAGATATTCTAGCACAAGCAAAAGCTAAATTCGCAAATAATAAAGAAAGGGTTGAACTTCCACCTATTTTAACAACATACAAAGTTAAAAAAACTATTTTTGATAAAATTATTAACTTTTTAGGATTATAATTAAAAGGATTATCTAATTAATATAAAATAAAGGAGCCTTTTGGCTCCTTTTAATTATTTTATCGCCTCCATGCATTCTTCACAAATGCCGTCTGAATTGAGTTTTCTGTATTTCCAGCAGCGGGAGCATTTTTCGCCCTGTGCTTTTGTAACCCAAACCGTAAAATCGTCTTCCTTGTATTCATTCAAAACATCTGACGGCTTTTCATCTGTAACGCAGGCTTGTGAAGTAATGAAGATGTTGCAAAGTTCCTCTTCGTTTGCTTTTAAAACGGCATTGTCTTTTACATTTACATAAACTGCAACTTCCAGTGAGCTTCCGACTTTTTTGTCAGCTCTCAAAGGTTCAATTGCACGGCTCACAACCTCGCGGGCTTTAAGAATTTGTGTAAATTCTTCTTCCAATTTTGAATTTTCCCACTCTGCGTTTGTTGTCGGCCATTCAGAAAGAAGAATACTTATCAATCCGCTGCTTGGTTGCTCGCGATTAACGGCGTTACGGTCTTGCGCTTCCGCAAGCCCTCCAGCCTCAGCTCGCAATCCGCTTTTCTGGCATTCAGGAACGCTCATCCAGATATCTTCTGCCTGGTGTGGCATTACAGGAACAAGCATTCTGACCAGAGCCTGCAAAATCTCATACATTACAGTCTGGCAGGCGCGGCGGGAAAGCGATTTTTTACCTGCTGTGTAAAGTCTGTCTTTTACAATGTCCAGATAGAACGAGCTTAAATCAACTGCCGCAAAGTTTTGAAGATGTTGGAAATATTTGTAGAATTCATAGTTTTCAAACGCTTCCGTAACTTCTGCGATAAGTTTGTTGAGTTTGTGAAGCGCGAATTTGTCGAGCGCTTTCAAATCTTTGTATTCAACATAATCAACAGCCGGGTCAAAATCAAAAAGGTTGCCGAGTAAAAATCTTGAAGTGTTTCTTGTCTTTTTGAAGATTTCAACAAGCTGTTTAATGATATTGTCGCCGATTTTGGTATCGTTTCTGTAATCGACAGATGCTGCCCAGAGTCTTAAGATATCCGCGCCGTAGTTTTTAATAATATCATCCGGACGGATGTAATTTCCAAGGGACTTAGACATTTTTCTGCCGTCTTCGCCGAAAACAAAACCGTGAGTCAAAACTGTTTTGTAAGGCGCTTTGCCTTCGGTTGCAACAGAGGTCAAAAGCGATGACTGAAACCATCCGCGGTGCTGGTCGGAACCCTCAAGATACATTTCAACCGGAGTTGTGCCGAGTTCATCTGAACGTTTTTCAACAACCGCGCGCCAGCTTATGCCTGAATCAAACCAGACATCCATGATGTCGTTTTCTTTTCGGAAATGCGCTTTTTTAACATCTGCGCCATTGCTAGTTGAACTTTGAGATGTTTGTGAGTGATTGCCGCATTTCGGGCAAACAAAACCTTTTGGAAGAAGTTCTTCAGCAGAGTATTTAACCCATGCGTCAGAGCTTTCTTTTTCAAAAATTTCTGCAACACGGTTGATTGTTTCATCTGTTACAATGACTTCACCGCAATCTTCGCAGTAGAACACAGGAATCGGCACGCCCCACGCACGCTGGCGGGAAATACACCAGTCTGTGCGGCCTGCAACCATGTTTGAAATTCTGGCTTCGCCGCTTGCGGGAATCCATTTGACACCTTTTATTGCATCAAGAGTTTCTTCGCGGAATTTGTCGACTTTAACAAACCATTGCGGAGTTGCGCGGTAAATTACCGGATTTTTACATCTCCAGCAGTGAGGATAACTGTGGTTGATTTCCTGAGCTTTCAAAAGGGCACCGCAATTTTGAAGTTTTTCAATAACGATTTTGTTGCCTTTGTAATAAGGAACGCCCTCAAGGTCTTTGTCGTTGACTGCACTTGTCCAAACACCGCGCCCGTCAAGAGGTGAAAAGACTTCGATACCGTATTTGCAGCCGACTTCGTAGTCTTCAAGCCCGTGGCCGGGTGCCGTATGAACTGAACCGGTACCAGCGTCAAGCGTTACGTGTTCGCCCAAAATTATCGGTGATTTTCTACCCGCTAACGGATGAATTGTATTTAAAAGTTCCAAATCCTGCCCAACGCAAGAACCCAAAACTTTAATATCACTTTCTTGCCACTCAACATCAGACAGAAATGCGCCCAGCAACTCCTGAGCCACAACATAAACATCTCCGCCTTTTGCGAAAAAAGTATACTCAAATTTCGGATGCATGCTGATTGCCATGTTTGAAGGAATTGTCCATGGTGTTGTTGTCCAGATTACGGCGTACAAGTCTTTGTCGCTGTCAATTCCTGCAATTTTAAAGGCTTTTTTCTTATCTTCGTCTTCGAATTTAAATCTTACATAAATTGAAGTTGATGTGTGATCAGCATATTCAACTTCAGCTTCTGCAAGCGCGGTTTCGCAGGAAGCACACCAGTAAACAGGCTTCATGCCCTTCTCAATGTATCCCTTTTTATACATATCACCAAATACACGTACTTGTTCAGCTTCATAATCCGGATTAATTGTTAAATACGGATGTTCCCAGTCGCCCCATACACCAAGACGTTTGAATTCGCTTTCCTGGCCTACCAAATTTTTGTGTGCAAATTCACGGCATTTTTGACGGAGTTCAAAAGGCGTCAAAGCACTCCTTCCTCCCTTAATATTTTTAACAACGGCGTTTTCAATCGGAAGCCCGTGGCCGTCATAGCCCGGAACGTAAGGCGAATAAAAACCTCTTTGTGATTTGTATTTTGTCAAAATATCTTTAAGGATTTTGTTGAGTGCTGTTCCAACGTGAATTTTTTCACTGCTCAGGTACGGCGGACCGTCATGAAGAATGAATTTGTTTGCTTTATCTTTATTTGCAATTGATTTTTCATAAATTTTGTTTTCATCCCAGAATTTTTGGATTTCAAGCTCGCGGACTGTTGCATTAGCTCTCATCGCTAAGGTAGTTTGCGGGAGATTTAAAGTATCTTTTAATTCAACTTTTGTACTTTCACTCATCTTCATTATCCTTCTTTTATTTCAATATTGTGTTCATGTTCTTTTCTAAATTTTGCGATATCCGCTCCAATACTTTCTTCTTTGGAAATACGGACAAATTCATTCATCTTATTATAATCAAAAACTTTTTCCCATCTTGCAATCACAACAGTTGCAACACAGTTTCCGACAAGGTTTACGGTTGTTCTGCCCATATCAAGAATTTGGTCAATTCCCAACAGAATAGCAACACCCAAAATCGGTATATTAAAGCTTGCCAGCGTACCTGCAAGGACAATCAGCGAAACTCTCGGAACACCGGCAACACCTTTGCTTGTAAGCATTAATGCTAACATTATAACAACCTGCTGATTGAGGTCAAGATGAATTCCTACGATTTGTGAGGAAAACAGAACCGCCATAGCAAGATATAAAGTGCTTCCGTCAAGGTTAAAGGTATATCCCGTCGGCATTACAAAACCAACTATATTTTTCGGTACGCCAAAACGCTCCATAATGTCCATTGCTTTTGGAAAAGCAGCCTCGGAGCTTGCGGTTGTAAATGCCAGAAGCGCCGGTTCCTGCAAGGCTCTCAAAAGATTTCTAAAGGAGATTTTTACGATTTTGCAGGCAATAATCAGAACAAGCAGGACAAAAACCGCCAGTGCAAAATACAGTGCGCCGATAACTTTTGCGTAATTTTTCAAAATTCCCAAACCGTTAGCACCGATTGTCGAAGCAATTGCGCCAAAAATCCCGAGCGGCGCAAAATACATAACATATTCCGTAAATTTAAACATTATTTGCGATACGGAATTCAAAATATCCAAAACCGGTTGTGCTTTTTTTCCGACAGCGCAGATTGCTAACGCAAAGAAAATAGAAAATACAACGATTTGCAGTAAATTTCCTTTTGCCATGGCATCAACGATACTTGTCGGAAAAATATCTGTAACCATTGCTCCTATTGAAGTATGAGCATGGGTTGCAGCCATCAAGCCTGCCTCTTGCATCTGAACAGCATGAGCTGACGTTCCTGAGACAAAACCGACACCAGGCTGGAAAATATTTCCCATTGTAAGCCCGATTATTAACGCTAAAGTTGTTACAATTTCAAAATAAATAATGGTTTTAAGTCCGATTTTACCAAGGCTTTTAGCATCACCGTGGCCGGCAATTCCAACTACAAGCGTTGCAAAAAGCAGAGGGGCTATAATCATCTTTACCATTCTCAAAAATATTTCTGCGAATGGCTTCATTTTCACCGCAAAATCAGGTGCAAAATGTCCGACAATTACACCTAAAAATAATGCTATAAATATCAGGGCTGTTAGTTTAGAGTGTTTCAAAAATTTTCACCTCAAGCGTATTATATTATAAACATGAAAATCATAAAATTTTTAGAAAATATTTTGTTACAAAAGCGCAAATAATTTAAAAGCCCATGTTGCATGCTATTTTAAATTGATGTAGAATTAGAGAATAAACCATGCTTTAAATATTTTTTATTTTATGGGGATGATTAACTTTTAATTTTTCTAATAAGAAGACTTGAATTATTTTATAAATGGAGGTTAGTGTGAACTTAGTGGAAGAAAAATTGAACTTATCCGAAAATGCAATCAAGGTGCTTGAAAGAAGATACCTGAAAAGAGATAAAGACGGAAATTGTACGGAAAAACCATCAGATATGTTCAAACGCGTATCATTGGCAATCGCAGAAGGCGATTTAAAATTCGGCAAAACTCAGGCGGATGTCGAAAAACTTGCTCAAAAATTTTATGAAACAATTACAAACTGTTATTTTATGCCGAATTCTCCAACCTTGATGAATGCAGGCAGAGAACTCGGACAACTTGCAGCTTGCTTTGTTCTGCCGGTTGAAGACAGCTTAGAAGGAATTTTTGAAACCGTTAAAAACACCGCACTTATTCACAAATCAGGTGGCGGCACCGGTTTTTCTTTCTCTAAATTAAGACCGAAAAACAGTGTTGTACGTTCAACAATGGGTGTTTCATCAGGCCCTGTTTCATTTATGGAAGTGTTTAACGCTGCAACAGAAGCCGTTAAGCAAGGCGGAACCAGACGCGGCGCAAATATGGGTATTTTAAGAGTTGACCATCCGGATATTCTGGATTTCATCAACTGCAAATCCGATAACAACAAATTAAACAACTTTAACATTTCGGTTGCTATCACAGACAAGTTTATGGAAGCTCTTAAAAACGGCACTGATTACGATTTGGTTAACCCGCAAAATAATCAGGTGGTCGCAAGAATGGACGCTAAAAAAGTTTTTGATTTAATCGTTGACGGCGCCTGGAGAAACGGCGAGCCCGGAATTATCTTCATTGATAAGATGAACGCTGACAACCCGACACCTTTAGTCGGCCAAATTGAATCAACAAACCCTTGCGGCGAAGTTCCGCTTCTTTCATACGAAGCCTGCAACCTCGGCTCAATCAATCTTGGCAGAATGGTTGTTGAAAGTGCAAACGGCCCGGTTATTGACTGGAAACTGCTTGCTGAAACAACAAGAACTGCAATCAGATTTTTGGATAACGTAATCGCGGTGAACAATTATCCGCTTCCACAGATTTCTGAAATGGTTCAAAACAACAGAAAAATCGGACTCGGTGTTATGGGCTGGGCTGATATGCTTATGAAAATGGGACTCTCATACAGCTCTGAAGAAGGCACAAAACTAGCTTCTCAGGTTATGGAATTCATTGATTACGAATCAAAATGTGAGTCAATCGAACTTTCAAAAGAAAGAGGAAGATTTAACAACTTCAAAGGCAGCATTTACGATGGCAAAAACTTCCTTTACAACAAATACAAAGGAAAATCAGCCGGAAAAGTTTCTGACGAACAATGGAAAGAACTTGATGCGCAAATCGAAAAATACGGAATTCGCAACGCAACAACAACCTGCATTGCTCCGACCGGAACAATTTCAATGATTGCAGGCGCTTCAGGCGGTGTTGAACCTCTGTTCGGACTTGTATTTTCAAGACTGATTATGGACGGAACTGAAATGCTTGAAATTAACCCGATTTTCAAGGATTACGCAGTAAAACACGGTTTCTATTCAGAAGAGTTGATGAAAGAAATCGCAAAAACCGGCTCTGTTGCTCACGTTGACAAAGTTCCTGCTGATGCGAAAAAGATTTTCGTAACAGCGCATGATGTTTCACCATACTGGCACGTTAAAATGCAGGCTGCATTCCAGCTTCACACAGACAACGCTGTTTCAAAAACAGTTAATTTTGAAGAACACGCAACACGCGCTGATATTGAAGAAGCTTACATTTTAGCTTACGAAAACAATTTGAAAGGAATTACTGTTTACAGAAACAACAGCCGTCAGTTCCAGCCGATGAACCTTGATGCGAAAAAATCAGAAGCTCAGATTGAGGCTGAAAAATCAATGAAAACAGTAACCGAACCCGTTGAAGAAGAATACAATCCGACAGGCGAAATTAAGACTGTAAAATGCCCTGAATGCGGAAACGAAATTCAGATGGCAGAAGGCTGCTTCATCTGTCTGAAATGCGGTTACTCCGGCTGCTCATAGGCGGATTTTCGGTAGAGTGAAGCGAGCGTAAGGAGTGAAACTCGTCACGTCCTAAGCTCCGTAGTGAGCGGCTAAATTCCGAAGGAATTTTTAGCGAACGACAGGAGCTGGACAGCCGAATAATCCGACACGGGTGGACGAAGTCCACTCTTACACATTGGAACTGTCATACCGATGGCGCTGGCGTAAGAATTAGGACAATAGCGCTAGGAACGGACAATGTCTTTTCTCCCCTCCACCACTGGGGGAGGACTGAATTTCAACTTGAAGCTGACGGTAAAGAAAGCTGAAAGT
>UMGD01028763.1_pt1 | contig 11987 bp, 10 predicted proteins | sample 1965201 | NCBI WGS metagenome assembly UMGD01 (sample SAMEA4836066, study PRJEB28245) | human gut metagenome | biome: gut microbiome; material: fecal sample | place: Denmark | collected 2008 | reverse complement strand
CAAGATAAAACTATAATTTAATGGAAAGGAGAAAAAATGATAAAAAAAGAGTGGTCAGCATTTCGTAAAAATTGGTGGCTGAAAATAGTGGCCGTAGCCATCATTGCAATTCCAAGTATTTATGCGGGGGTATTCTTAGGGTCAATATGGGATCCGTATGGAAATACTAAAGAAATTCCCGTAGCGGTAGTTAATGAGGATAAAAAGGTTGAATATAATGATTCCACTTTAAATGTCGGTAAAGAGTTAGCAAAAAGTCTTCAAAACAATGATTCAATGGATTTTAAACTGGTTGACAGTAAAACTGCTGATCAAGGATTAAAAGACGGTGATTATTATATGGTAATTACTATTCCTAGTAATTTTTCTAAAAATGCAACGACATTATTAGATGCCCAACCACAAAAAATGATTTTAAACTATACTACTAATCCTGGCAGCAGTTACATTGCTTCTAAAATGGATGATTCAGCAATTGCTAAAATCAAAGCTGAAGTTTCTTCAACCGTAACTAAGACTTATGCTGAAACTATTTTCAATCAATTGGGAACAGTTGGAAGCGGCATGAGTGAGGCAGCTAATGGTTCTAATCAAATTAATGATGGGGCTAATCAGTTAATTAGTGGTAATAAAACTATTTCGGATAATCTTCAAGTATTAGCAACTAGTTCAATCACTTTTAAAGATGGGGCTTCTACCCTTACAAACGGGTTACAAGATTATACCGATGGTGTAGTAACTGTAAATAATGGTGTATATTCATTAAAGGATGGTATCAATTCTCTAAACAACGCTACTCCTGCATTATCAAGTGGAATAAATCAACTTGATAATGGAGCCACAGAACTTCAAACTGGAATAAGTCAATATACTGGCGGTGTTACTAGCGCTTATCAAGGTTCTCAAGCTTTAGTTAGCAATAATTCTACCTTAAGTAATGGTGTAGATACTCTCGCAGCCGGGGCAAGTCAATTAAAAGCTGGTAACCAGCAAATCAGTGATGGCTTAACACAAATGGCTTCACAAGTAAAAACATCTAGTATTTCTTTATCAAATTATACTACCTTAATCAATACACTTCAAAATAGTGGTAATGCAGACTATAAAAAGCTAGCACAAACAATTTTGGATACAGGTCTAAGTAAAGAAGAAGTTGAACAATACGGATTAACAAAGTTTGGTGTAACTGATGCTTTGCCTTCTTCATATCAATTGGTTCAGCAGATGAGTTCTAGTCTTAGTACGATGAATACAGCCTTAAATGGTGATACAACTACCCCAGGTCTAGCAACTGCTAGTAGAACTATACAAGCTGGTTTAAATAATCTTGATGCTTCAATTAGTGGTGGTGAATATACTAACACTGATGGTAGTAAAACTACTATTCCCACAGAGAAAAGTTTAAAAACTGGAATTAAAAGCTATCTTGCTGGAACAAGTCAAATCAATAGTGGCTTAGCTCAATTAAATGACAATTCAAGTTCTTTAGTAGATGGTGCCAATAAATTAAAAACTGGTACTTCTCAATTAGCTAGCCAAACACCAACTCTAACTAACGGTATCGGTGCCCTTGATCAAGGAGCAAAACAATTAGCTGATGGTACTAGTACTTTAGTAAGCAATAATCCAACTTTGCTCAGCGGTGCTGATCAGTTAGCTGATGGAGCTAATCAAATCAGTGACGGCGCTGGACAATTAGCAGCTGGATCAACTACTCTTGGAACTGGGTTAACCACCTTACAAGACGGCGCAAATACTTTAGCTACTTCACTTCATGATGGTGCAGAGCAGGTAAATAGTATTAACAGTAACGACAGCACATTTGATATGCTTGCTAGTCCTGTAGATACTTCTCATAAGGAAATTTCAACAGTTGAAAACAATGGTCATGGAATGGCTCCATATATGATGAGTGTAGGTTTATATGTAGCTTGTATGGCATTTACGTTGATGTATCCATTATTCAATGATGTTGAAAAAGCAGAAAGCGGCTTTAAATATTGGTTATCTAAAGCTTCAGTCTGGTTTACAGTATCTACAATTGCTTCAATTGTAATGATTGCATCATTGATGTTCTTCTGTGATTTTGCTCCGCAACAGTTACTAATGACTTTTATCTTTGCTGTAATTGTAGGAGCGGCTTCAATGGCATTAGTGACCTTGTTAAGTATTGTGTGTGGTAAAATTGGTGAATTTGTACTCTTAGTCTTCATGGTTATTAATTTGGGTGGTTCGGCCGGTACTTATCCACTAGAAACATCAAGTGCAATTTTTAAAGCAATTCATCCTTTTATGCCATTCACATATAGCGTTGATGGCTTCAGAAAAGTTATTAGTATGTCAAATGTTTCATTGAATACAGAAATAATTGTATTTGTAGGAATTATTATTATTTGCAGTTTATTAACCATTCTGGTTTATAATCATCGAATTAAAAAACCAACTCCATTAATTCCTCAAGCATTTGAAAATGTTAATGAATAAATAAAAGCAAAAGACAGTGTAGGATTCTATACTGTCTTTTGCTTTTAAAATACACTTTTTATCCCATTAAAATGACTTTTAATACCTTTGATTTTATAAACACATAGTGGAACATAAAAATTTAATTTCTCATCTTTTTTTCATTCTTAAAATCAGTATATAAATAATTACTAAAATAATCGCAAGACCATATGGAAACATAAAATCTTTAACTACTCCAAGGATATAACTAAAAGTATCTTTTTCAATTTCTTTAGTAGTAGCATACTCTTCTTGATATAATAATTTGTCTTGATAATATACTTTTAAATCACCAACTTTTTCTCCCTTTTTAACAGGTGCTTCTAATTTTTTAAATGAGTATTTATATTCTAAATCATCTTTATTAAAATCATTTGGTAAAAAGGCACTAACGTCATTTAAATTTGTAATAGCTATTTTTTGTTCGTCCTTTGCTAAAGTTACATCTAACGTTCTTACTTTAGCACCCTTAGTTAAAATACTTTGTAATGAATAATGTTGCCCCACATAATTCATTATATCTAAAGTATCACTTACTGCAGCATGAGTTTTAACATCATTATTAACACTATGACCTACAATGGTAATAATTTCATTATCATTAACCCGATTTAAACTTGATAGACAACTCTTAGCCTCGTTTGTATACCCACTTTTACAACCAAGAATATCATCAACATTTATTTTTGCTCGTTTAGCATTATACATCGATTTATTAACCCATTGATGTAATCCATTTGAAGACGTTTTATAACGTTGAGCATATATATTTTTAAAATCTTCATTTTGAATTGCATATTGAACAATTAATGCCATATCATGAACTGTAGTATAATGATTTTCATCATGAATCCCGGTCGTATTTACAAAATGAGTATCTTTTAAATTTAATTTTTGTGCTAATTCATTCATTTTATCAACAAATGCCTCTTGACTTCCACATAAATTATTTGCTAGAGCTCTAGTTGCATCCGCCCCACTTGGTAAAATAGCGCCATATAATAAATCTTCATATGTAACTGTCTCTCCAACTTCAAAATTAGCTGAGGAAGCTCCAGTTTCCCATACAGTATCAATATCACTTTGTGTAATTACTGTTGTTTTCTTCATATCATCCATTAATTCTAAAGCAAGAATAACGGTCATTACCTTGGTCATACTCGCAGGATACATCCGTTCATCCATGTTCTTATTATATAAAACCAAACCACTTTTTGCATCAATTGCAACTGCATAATCACAAGTAAGCCCAATATCTTCACTATTTTCTAAAGCTCTTATCGGTGTTAGTGTTGCTATTAAGCATATTCCAACTAATAAAAACGATAATATTTTTTTACACATTCAATTCTTCCTCCCTGACATTACTTCGTTTTAAAAATGATAGTTTCGTTTCAGAAACAATAATTGCAACAAAAATGATAACAAATCCTGCAATAACTTTTAACGTAAGTACTTCTCCATATAATAGAACTGAAAATATTACACCAAATACAGACTCAAGACTTAATAAAATCGCTGCATTACACTCACTCACAAGATTTTGACCAATATTTTGACATAGTAATGTTAGCGCAGTAGCAAAAAAAACTAGATAGCCAATCTGCAAGATCACACTACTGTCAATTTGTTTTATCACTGTAATATCTTCAAATAATAATGAACCAAACAAAGCTAAGATCGCAGTCATTCCAAATTGTAGTGTGGTTAATTTAATAGGATGCATCTCTTGTGAATACTTTTTTATCGCCAAGATATGTAAGGCATAAAAAAATCCTCCACAAATAGTTAAAAGATCACCAGTATTCATTGTCAAATCACCATCTAAAGAAACTAAAGCAACTCCTGATACACAGAGTAAAGCTGCAACAAAGTTATAATTATCAGGTCGTTTATGATAGAATAACCAAACTAAAAAAGGTACAATTGCACAATAAATAGCAGTTAAAAATGCATTTTTCCCTGGGGTTGTCATTGTCAGACCTAATGTCTGTATCAAATAAGCCAAAAATAAACAGGTTCCTGTAATCGCACCCCCTTTTAAATCACGAATACAAGTATCTTTAATATATTTATAAAACATTATGATCATTACTAATGTTGCCAATGTAAACCGAACAAATAACAGGACATTAGGAGTTAAGAAATCCACTGCACTTTTCATAACAATAAATGAACTCCCCCAAATCAAGGCTGCTAATAACAACAAAAATGACCCTTTAAATTTATCACTTTTCATTTGAACCCTCCATACATACTTGTTTATTTTAACACTTTCGACCTATTTCAACAATATTTATTTAATAAAACCCCATTAAACAGCTACTTTTTCTATTTTAGTAATAACTATTGCAATAAAAAAAGTAATCTAAATCGAACAGTCATCCTTGGCTATCCAAGATCAGAGATGCAGTCCAATTTATATGATTACTTTTAGCTATACTTATTTAAACTTAGAGATTTTATCTATCCATTGATTACAGCATGACAACGAGGGCACAATTCGCCTTCCATTTCATCTTCATCAAAATAGTTCCAACATCGTGGACATTGATGACCTTCGAACTTTTCAACTTTGATATAAGCGCTATCAAATTCTTCTAACGAAGAATCTTTCACTAACTCAACTTTAGCAACAATAAATAATTGTTTTAAGTCAGCAAGCATTGAAGCCATTTCCTTAAATTCATCTTTTAATGAAATCGTCACTTTTGCTTCCATATTTGATTTTATAATTTTTTCATTTCTCAATCCTTCTAAAGCTTTCATGACATCTTTACGAAGCTCTAGGAAACGATCAAAATGAGCTTTTAATTGATCACTGTTAGGCATATTGATCATTTCAACATTAGGTTCTAAGAAAATTGAATCAGCCTTATTATCATCACAATGGAAATGATCATGTAATTCTTCAGCAGTAAATACTAGAACTGGTGAAATCAATTTCATCATTGCTTTAGCATGATAATATAAAACTGTTTGGACTTGTCTTCTACGAAGACTATCGGCTTTTTCAATATAAAGAATATCTTTAGTAAAGTCCATATAGAATGAGCTTAATAAATTAGTAAAATAATTTAAAATTAATTGATTTGCTTCAGCAAAATCATAATTATCATAAGCTTTATGATATCCTTTAATCAAGTCATTTAATTGAGCTAGCATATATTTATCAACATCAGCCAAAGCTTCAACTGCAACTAGATCAGCTTGTTTAAAATCATTTAAGTTTCCTAATACGAAACGCATTGTATTTCTAATTTTACGATAATTTTCAGAAATTTGTTTCATAATATCATTACTGATTCTTACATCTTGCTGGTAAGCTACTGAAGTTGCCCATAATCTTACAATATCAGCTCCATATTGGTTAACTAATTTAATTGGATCAACAGTATTACCTAATGATTTAGACATTTTATTGCCTTTGCCATCTAAAACAAATCCATGTGATAAAACTGTTTTGTATGGTGCACAACCATGAGCTGCTGTTCCAACAATCAGTGAAGAGTTAAACCAGCCACGGTATTGATCACTACCTTCAAAATATAAATCAACTGGATAACGATATCCCCGTTCAATCATACATCCAGTATGGCTGGAACCTGAGTCAAACCATACATCCATAATATCTTTTTCTTTTTTAAAGATACCATTTGGTGAATGTTCATTTATATATCCTTCTGGTAATAAATCTTTTTCATCACGTTCAAACCAAACATTTGAACCATATTTTCTAAATAAATTAGAAATATGTTTAAAAACTTCTTCTTCCATAATCGGTGTTCCATCTTCACAATAAATGATTGGAATCGGTACTCCCCAAGATCTTTGACGAGAAATACACCAGTCACCACGATCTTTAATCATATTATAAATACGAATATGTCCCCACTCATTTAACCAGTTAACTTTATCAATCTCACTTAATAATTTCTCTCTGATTTTATCAACTGAACAGAACCATTGATCAGTCGCTCTAAAAATAATTGGTTTTTTAGTACGCCAATCATGTGGATAACTATGTGTAATAAATTCAAGCTTTAATAAAACTCCTAATTCATCTAGTTTCATTGTAACTGTTTTATTTGCATCATCTACATATTGACCTTCTAGCCATTCACCACAGTCTTTCATCATACATCCATGTTCATCAACGTTACAATATGCTGGTAAACCATATTTTTGTCCGACGAAAAAGTCATCTGCTCCGAATCCTGGTGCTGTATGAACGCAACCAGTCCCCGCCTCAGCAGTAACATGATCACCTAAGATCACTAATGATTCACGATCATATAAAGGATGTTGACAAGTGATTAATTCTAACTCACTACCTTTAAAGTTTTTGATTACTTTATACTCAGTAATTTCAAATTTTTCCATTAATGAATCAACTAATTCATTTAGAACGATTAATTTTCCTTTAGTTGTTTCAATCAGTGCATAATCGTAACGCTCATTTAAACAAATTGCCAGGTTTGCAGGAATAGTCCAAGGTGTAGTTGTCCAAATAACAAAGCTAGTATCAGTATCTAAGATTCCTTTACCGTCTTTAACAGCAAATTTAACAAAAATAGTCGGACTCTTAATATCATGATATTCAATCTCAGCCTCTGCTAAAGCTGATTCACTTGATGGTGACCAATAGACAGGTTTTAACCCTTTAAAAATTAATCCATCCATTGCCATTTTTGCAAATACATCAATTTGATTAGCTTCAAACTCGGGCATTAAAGTCAAATATGGATGTTTATAATCAGCAAATGTCCCCATTCTGATTAATTGTTCCATTTGTTTATTTACTTGCTCATGAGCATATTCATCACATTTTTCTCTAAAAGCCGCTGTAGACATTTTTTTACGATTTACCCCTAATTTTTGAATCGCATTTTCAATTGGTAATCCATGCGTATCCCAACCAGGAATATATGGCGTATAGCGTCCCTCCATATTATTGTAACGACAGATAACATCTTTGATTACCTTATTTAACATATGTCCCATATGCATATTACCATTGGCATATGGTGGACCATCATGAAAAACAAAATCTTCTTTCCCTTTGTTTTGCTCAATTACTCTTTCGTACATGTTCTCTTTTTGCCAGCGTTCAACATACTTAGGTTCTTTTTTAGGAAGATTCCCACGCATTTCGAACTCAGTTTTTGGCATTAATAGTGTGTCCTTATAGTTCATTTCTTTTCCTCCAAATAAATTAAAAAACGTCCTTTCAAAATAAAAGGACGAATAATTCGCGGTACCACCTTAATTCGTATTTTCCAATACGCACTCAAACATCTTAACGCGATTAACGGCAACCCCTACTAATTTCAAGGTGCTACTCCAGAGTGATCCATTATAATAATAGTTACTGATTTTCACCATCCATCAGCTCTCTACAAACATCTTACTATAAACTGTCTCTTTCATCGTATTTAGTTATCTTCATCTTCTTCGTTAATAAGATTAAAGACTTCCGAATTATCGATTGAATCCAAAATATCTTGGGACATTTTTTGAACCGATGAACGGAATTTAATTGCCTGATCTTTAAAATCATTCATCTCACTAGATAAACTACGAACATAGTCCAATGATTCTTTTAAGATCATATTGGCATTGCGTTTAGCCTTATCAATCAATTCACTTGCTTCTTTTAAGGCTAGACGAGCAATTTCTTCATTAGTTTTTTCGGTAATATTGACACGATGCTGCAATAGCGAGTTTTGTTCTTTAACATGATCTAATTCATCTGTTAAACTAGCAACTTGCTGCTTTAGTGATGCTAACTCAGCTTGATAATCATCTATTTTACTATCAACTTGTTGAACACTATAGCCCCTAAATTGCTTTTTAAATTCACTCATCGTCTCACTCCCCTACTTATAAAAATACCCTTCAACGACATAATTATCCTGTTTAGTTCGTCGTTTAGTATCGACAAATTTAACTCTTCCATGACGTCTTAACGATATTATATCACTATTATTACACAAATAATTTATTTCTTCAACTTCTTTATGATTAACTTTTACAAAACCTGATTGAATATAACTGACAGCCTTGCTTCGAGGCACTCCATATAAAGTTGAAACAACTTTATCTAAACGAAATGAGGAGACAATAAAAGTTTTACTTATATATTGATGTTTAATTGTAATAATCTCTTCACTCTCTAAAATTTTAACTTTACTACGTTTAATTTTAATTAAGTTATTTTTTACATACTCATAGATTTTTGCATCCATGGCAACATAAAAATTATCCTCATACTCATAAATATCCCCAAATAATTCGCGTTTAACCCCTAAAGACATTAATGCTCCTAAAATATCTCGATGATTCAATGTACCAAATGGTTTTGCATAACTTATTTTAGCTAAAACTATTTCAAAATCTTCTTTTTCAATTTGATAAAATGATGGTGCAATAATCAAACGTTTCATTTCACTATCAACCATTCCACCATCTTCAATAACAATCAAATCATTTTGATTCCCTACAATGCTATAAACAATTGATTGATGATATGGATTTAAAAATTTAGTTAAAACAAGTCTTTGTTTATATAGAGCTTGATCTTTAAACTCTAATACCTTTTTAACAAAAACTTCTTCACCTTTAAAATGCTCTATCATAATTAAAAAGTATTAGCTAAGCTAATACTTATCTATTATTCTTCAGATTCATCTTCATCTAAATCAATTGTCCCAGAAACACCAATGTTTTTAGGAGTACATAAGAATATTCTAGGTCCAATTCTTTGGATGTCTCCTTCAATTGCAAAGATAACTCCGCTTAAAAAATCTACAACTCGTTTAGATTGTTCTTTTTGTAAACGATGCAAGTTAACAACAGCAGCTTTCTTTTGCTTTAAATGATTTGCAATATCTTGAGTTTCTGCAAATGCCCGTGGTTCAAATAAAATTAATTGGCTATCTTTATTTGCATTTAAAGCTTTGATTGCATCACTTGTTTTAGAAAACTTTGCTTGCTCAAATAAGCTTGTTTTAGGTTCTGTATCAATCTCTACATCTTCATATTCTTCAACTTCGTCACCGTCTTCGTCAAAAAACCATTTTTTTACTTTTTGTCCGTATCCCATGAAGTGGTCCTCCTTAATTTATTACTAGTATATTATAGCACAATAAATCCGTCCATAAAAGGATAATTACTCAACAAACTGCTGGTTATTTAAAAGATTTTATTAAAATAGTCAAATGCTTAAACATTTGACTATTATGGCTCAATCGATACAAGAATCACATCGCCACCAATGCTCACTACACATTCAATTGGAATAACAATACATGGTGCTTCTTTAAAAAAACATAATAGTTTAAAAAAGCTATATTTCTCTACTACAATTGCCTGTATACATTTACCGCACCAGTCAATTTCAATATCGCTGATAAAACCAATTTTGCAGCCATCAACGACATTGATCACGTCTTTAGACTGCAGTTTTACAAATCTCATCGAATCACCATTAATATATATGCTTATTTTAGATAATTATGTAAATTATCTAAAGCTTTTCTTTCGATTCTTGACACTTGAGCTTGGGAAATAAATAATTCCTTTGCAATCTCACTTTGGGACAACCCCTCAAAATATCTTTGTTTAATCACACGATGCTCTTTTTGATTTAATGATTTTAAAGCATCATATAAATCTATTGTTTCATTTGTTCTTGATACAACTGTTTTATCATCTGTAATCGAATCAATCATCTTTAAATTATTACCATCATCATTTTTAACTTCTTCTTGTAATGAAGAAACACTGTTTGTTGATAACAGCGCTTCAATAACAGCACTTGGCTCAACTTCCAGTTCATTAGCTAATTCATTTATCGTTGGTTCACGATTTAATTTTGTTATATAGCTATCTTTAACCTTTAAAACCTTATACGCTAAATCTCGAATTGAGCGAGAAATCTTGATTTGATGGTTATCACGAAGATAACGTTTCATCTCACCAATTATTAGAGGAACTGCATATGTTGAAAATTTCAAACCAAAACTAGTGTTAAAATTTTCAATTGCTTTAATCAGCCCAATCATTCCAACTTGAAATAAGTCATCCATGCTATCTTCACGACCATAAAAACGTCTTGCCATTGATAAAACTAACTTAGTATTATCGTTAACTAATCTGTCTTTTATCGCCTCGTTTTTAGTAGCTTGGTATTCGTCTATCAATTTATAAGTTTCATCGGTTGTAAGTCTTTTTTTCGGTTCTTGATAACCATTTATAATAACTTGATAATTACTCATATTTGCCTTCTTTCAACTCTATTTTTAGCAAATATGACAAATTTATACTTATTTTATTTCATTATAATTTAATTTATTACGTAATTTTTTGATTATTTTCTTTTCTAATCGTGAAATATATGACTGTGAAATTCCCATCATTTTAGCAACATCCTTTTGCGTCAACTCATCATAATTCATTAAACCATAACGAAACATCAAAATTTCCTTTTCACGTTTGGATAAATCCTTAAAAGCCTCATAAAACATTGCTTTTTGATCACTTTGTTCCAATTCATTTTTAACAATATCACTATCTGTTCCAATAATATCCGATAACAACAATTCATTTCCATCATAATCAATATTTAATGGTTCATCTAAAGATATCTCGTGACGCAATTTATTATTTTTTCTTAGAAACATCAAAATTTCATTTTCTATACACCGTGATGCATAAGTAGCTAACTTAATATTTTTATCAGGTTTAAAAGTATTAATTGCTTTAACTAAACCAATCGTTCCGATACTAATCAAATCTTCTATTCCACCATTTTGCGTCGTATCATAGCGTTTTGCAACATATACAACTAGCCTTAAATTATGCTCAATCAACAAATCTCGAGCATCATTATCACCAGCTCCCAACTTTTCTAAAGCTTCCTTTTCTTCAATACCTTTTAATGGTGGTGGTAAGATATCATGCCGTCCAATATAATAAAGATATTTAGTTTTATTTAATATTTTTAAAATAAATTTTATCATTATAAAATTCCTCCCATAAGTGATTTATTTAATAAACAATCATATTGTATCCCGGCAATCACCCCGACATAGATATCTTGTAATCTCTGATTATTAATTATAACCTGATCAACTTTGATTATTTCAATAATATCTTCACGTAAATCATTTAATTCTAAAACATCGATTACTTCATACTCATCAATAATTTTTTGATTAATTAAGATTAAAGGAAAACCCTCATAGTAAACTTCATTACCACTATCAAGAAATCCTTTAATTGTATAACTATGTTGCTGGTAATCCAATTTCATTACATATAAATAGTCATCAATTCTTATTTTTCTTTTTAAATAAACAATAAACATAATCTGCATCAATACAACGAGCAAGCTAACAATAAATAAACCAATGCTACCAACATTTACTGGTGAAATTAAGATTCCATTATAAATAAATGCTTCTGGAATTATTGAACTA
>UMGD01019292.1_pt1 | contig 12036 bp, 7 predicted proteins | sample 1965201 | NCBI WGS metagenome assembly UMGD01 (sample SAMEA4836066, study PRJEB28245) | human gut metagenome | biome: gut microbiome; material: fecal sample | place: Denmark | collected 2008 | reverse complement strand
ACTTCTACGCTGACGCCATCCTTGCCCAGATTATTCGCCAGCAGAGTCTGGTCAATCACATTATTATTCGCGTCATACAGTACAAGTTTTGCCTCAAGGGTCGAATTCTCGGATAATCCTGAGACATCTACCTCGGCCACCACCTTATTGATGCTGTTGATCACCTTCTTAGGCCCTCTTAAGGTAACCTTCTCCGGATTCGCCGTCATCTCTCCTACCATATATCCTTCCCGTACCGTGCCGGTGGTAGTTGGAGTGATCGGGAAATTATTCTTTGCCTCGTCATCGATCTGTACTTGCAGATTCCGCGGCGTCGAGTAGGCCTTTTCATATTTGTAGCCCGGTATCGTCACCTCGATGGGAACCTGGGTTCCCAAAGTCAGTTCCTTCATATCTGCAACTGCCATAATGTCGTCCGCCTTGATATTATTAAGGACGGAACGTTTCGCAGTTACGGTAACGCTTACTTCCTGGGTATTGTCTATAATCTGGTAGGTTCTGTTGTTGTCCGTTACAATCTCTTCATTCATTACCGTGACAGGAATGCCGGAAAAGGTCTTATCCGTCACCGGATTGTCGATATTAACCACGATAAGCCACATAAAAGCGGCAATCAGAAAGGCTAATATCTTAAGACCAAGATTATCCATTAGTCTTTTTTTCATGATTATGCCTTCCTTTCCATAATGCCGCTATTTTATTGACTTCCGTCTTTTTATCCTGAATGCTCGCTAATTTTTCCCTCAAATCTTTCTGGCTGATATTGCGCAACAACTGGCCTCCCTGTGCCACGGACACTTTGCCCGTCTCCTCCGACGCCACGATTACCAGCGCGTCGCTTACCTCGCTCATTCCCACTGCAGCCCGGTGCCTGGTGCCCAGGTCCTTGCTGATGCCCATGTTATCCGACAACGGCAGATAGCAGGTAGCCGATACGATCCGGTCTCCCCGGATAATGATTGCTCCATCATGCAGCGGCGTATTGTGCTCAAATATATTGATCAGAACCTGGCTGGACACAAGACAGTCCATCTGGATTCCTGTACTTTCATACTCTGTCAGCCGGATCGCCTGCTCAACGACGATCAGCGCGCCGGTCTTAGCCTTTCCCATCACAAAGGCTGCTTCTACGATACTCTCTCTTGTCTCCTCGCTGAAACGCACCTTCTCCCTGTTAGTCTCAAAAGGCACCACGGAACTGAGAAACTTCTTTTCACCAAGTTTCTCCAGGGCCCTCCTTAGTTCCGGCTGGAATACCACGATTGCTGCCGTCGCCATAACCGTTACGGCATTCTTGGCAAGATACAATATGGTATGCATCTTGAATATGGCGGCTAAAAGAATGAATGCAGCAAGCACGATGATTCCCTTGAGAAGCATCCACGCCTTCGTGTTTTTAATCCAGACCATGATCTGATATATCAGGAAGGTAAGGATCAATACTTCAATCACATCGGTCAGGTGAATCTCCGGGAAATAAAACCCTGTGACATATTTTCCCGCAAATCTGGTGATCTGCTGTTCCATTCTTTCACCTCCTTCTTTCTATGCTTCTAATCTTTTAAATCCAGGTCTTTTCGAAGACTCTGAGTCAGAAGCATCTTATCTACTTCCCTCATATCATGCTTCTTTGCTGACGGTCCCTTCTTTGCGGAAGGCCTCCTTGGCGCTTTCTTCTGGGACGGCGCTGCTGCATTCCTGCCCTGCCCTTTCCCTGATTTTCTGCGCACCTCTTCGGTATTGATGATCTCAGTCTCCTGCCTTTCATTGATTCTCTTCACCGTCTTCTCCGGCGTGGAGATGGAGACCTTAGGGATTGCTTTTACATAATAATAATATTCATCATCCTCGAACTGGAGATTCTCGCTTCTTGCATAATCCACCGTAAAGAAGAACAATTCCAGCACAAGCCCGATCCCAACGGCCGCAATACTTCCTCCGATCAAGGCTCCATAGGAAGTATGTATGCCAAGCGCGATGTCGCCGACCGCGATTACGATGATGCTGGCTATTGCCCCCGCGATGATGGCAATCTTCCAGGCATGATCCATTGACTGTCTGCGTAAAGTATATACCACAAAGAAGCAGATGATGAATGCCACGATGATAACCCACATCTCTTTATTCTGGAAAACCTGCTTGGCATAATTGGCAACCTGGGTCAGCATTCCTTTTGCGCCTGCCCCCTCAATGGCAGCAGCCGACTTCTTCACATACTCCATCATATAGAATACGATCGTTCCACATGCAATGGCAACCAGGCTGACCGGAGCTGCCACCAGACCGCACGCAATGGGAATGACGTATGGAATCTTCAGCACAAAAGCCAGTGGCGTCAGCAGCACAATCAGGGCCATCTTCGGCGTCAGCCTTAAATAGAAGATATACATGATCAAAAATACGATTGCCGTAACCGCCAAGGTTCCTAAGGATACGGCAAACATATGGGCCAGTATCAGAACCGTTGCCATTACGACGGTAACCATCAGCGGCAGGAAGGTGCAGATGACTGCCAGGGCAAGGGATGCAACCGGCGATGCCGCGGCCTTCATAAAACCTACATTATGGTTAATTACTGAAAATGTTACTACAGCCAGGATAAACTGGAGCGCCTTATCGAATATCTTGGAATTCCTCCCATATATCTCCTGCAGGCGTCCACGAAGCACATAAATACTATCCATCTATCTATTCTCCTTTTCATACATCTTTAGCAGTCTTGTCAGATCATGGTTATACTTCTTCACCCTTTGTCTGGCATCCCTGTGCTTTTGATTATAGATATGGCTGGATATCACGGTATACAGAACCACCAGGAATACATAGCCAGCCAGAATAATCACCGCGAGCATTACGACAAGCCCGCTTGACATCTTCGAAAGCAGCTGCTCCATTCCTGCCAGCATAGCCAGCCCTACCACGCACGCATAGCCAAACGTCACCCAGAGGAAAGAGCATATGCCATGCATGCTTGCGTAATCTTTTCTGTAATATGCGCTGACCTTGAAATCTTCCTTTCCCTGCGTCTGTTCATAGAAAGCAAGACGGGTCATAAGCTTCACTTTTTTTTCGTCTAACATAATCCACCTCAAAATGTTGTCACTGTCATTTAAACATCATTTTCAGTATAACAAATATTAGTACCCTTGTCCAATACTTATAGTCAAAAAATAGACTTTTTCAACCCCCGCCCTCTTCAAAATATCTGCCGCCGCATCCATAGTATTTCCAGTGGTATAGATATCGTCAACCAGCAGTACGGTTGGCACCGGAACAAACCCGCGTCCCAGTGCGAAGGCCTTCCTTAAGTTTGCTTTTCTCTCCCTATGGCCCAGCGTCTTCTGCGGGCTTGTAGGTATCCTCCGGCAAAGACTGGTTGCGTCTACCGGCATCCCCATCCTCCTGCCAAGTTCGCAGGCAACGATCTGTGCCTGATTGTAGCCTCTTTTTCTTTTTCGAGTACTGTGCAGTGGAATCGGAATGATCAGGTCCGGATCCCATCTTCTGATGGATAGAGCGAATTGCTCCGCCATTTCCCTGGCATACCAGATTCCAAAACTTCTCTGATTGTGATACTTGAACTGATAGATAGACGTGCTGACCGGCTTTCTATGAAGCCAGAGCGCAAGACCGCTGTCATAATGATGATGTGTATGCGAGCAGTCATGACAATATTCCTTCTCCATACGGGCAATCGGCTTGCCGCATCTTTTGCATCTTGGCTCTTGGATCTTCAGTTTTTCCAGTTTTTTCCGGCAGACACCGCAGATTCCCCGGCTGCTTGCCTTGCCACAGAATGGGCATATTTCAGGCCAGAGCCAGCGGAGGGCAGTTTCATAGATTTTTCGTAAGATTGTCATTGTAATTCTTGGATTCGCTGTGCAAGGCTGGTATTGCGGTCCTGCTCATTGGTATTGCGTATCATCTCCTGGAATACCGAATCGCTTCCCACCAGAGTCACGCACTGCCTTGCTCTTGTAACAGCCGTATACAGAAGATTCCTGTGGTACAGCTGCCTAGGTCCCTGCAGAAGTGGTATGACCACCGCAGGATATTCACTCCCCTGTGATTTATGTATGGTAATGGCATATGCCAGTTCCAGCTCATCCAGTAAAGCATAGGGATACTTTACCATTCTTTTTTCATCATATTCCACAATCACCGTCTCTTCATAGGTATTGATCTCCCGGATGATTCCCATATCCCCGTTAAAGATTCCCATGCCTTTGTCAATGGTCATGCCATATTTGGTGGCTACTTCCCATTCCAGCTGGTAATTGTTCTTAATCTGCATGACCTTATCCCCTTCTCTGAACAGGCGGTCTCCATATTCTTTTTCTGTCTTCCCCGCCTCCGCTGGATTGAGATACTCCTGCAGGATACGGTTCATCCGCTCCACTCCCAGCAGGCCTTTGCGCATTGGGGTCAGCACCTGGATATCGTATGGCTGGGCATTGACATACTTGGGCAGTTTCTTCTGAATTAGAGTGATAACCACGCTGATGATGACATTGGCATCCTGCCGCTTCAGGAAAAAGAAATCCCTGCTCTTATTATCCAGCACGACTTCTTCCCCACGGTTGATCTTATGGGCATTCACCACGATGTCGCTTTCTCCTGCCTGGCGAAAGATCTTGGTCAGCATCACCACCGGAAAGCATTGAGAATCAATAATGTCTTTCAGCACGCTTCCCGGCCCCACGCTTGGAAGCTGGTTCCTGTCCCCCACCAGAATCAGCCGCGTTCCCGGGACGATGGCTCCCAGCAGGGCATGCATAAGCGGAAGATCCACCATGGACATCTCGTCGATAATGATCACATCCGCTTCCAGCGGATTCTCTTCATTGCGCCCGAATCCATTGACCGTCTCATCTTCTGGATTTCCGCTGACTTCCAGAAGACGGTGGATGGTCTGGGACTCATATCCGGTGGCCTCGGTCATCCGCTTGGCTGCCCGGCCCGTGGGAGCCGCAAGACGGATATCCAGCCCCTCGCTCTCAAAAAAATGTATCATGGCATTGATGGTTGTAGTCTTTCCCGTTCCCGGGCCTCCAGTAAGTACCACGATGCCTCTTCTGGCAGCCTCCATTACCGCTGTGCGCTGCATGTCGTCCAGGTATAGGCCGGTGTTCTCTTCAATAGCCTGAAGCCTTTTCATCATGCTGGCCTCCGCCACTTCGCAGGCGACATCCAGATCATGGAGCATCTTCGCCACATTCATTTCCATATAATAATAGTGAGAAGCATAGACTCTCATGCCTTCTTTGGATTCCTGCATCACAATCTTTTTCTCGATGGCCAGATCCATCAGATACTTCTCGATATCCTTTATTTCCACTTCCAGAAGCTGGCTGGCGCGGTAGGTCAGCGCTTCCTTTCTCAGATATACATGGCCTTCGTTCACACTCTGTAAAAGAGTATAGAAAATACCGCTGCGGATGCGATAGTCGGAATCGGTATGGATTCCGACCTTGGATGCAATCTCATCAGCGGTTTTAAACCCCACGCCAGGCACATGGTCGGCTATCTGGTAAGGATTCTGTTCTATGACACGGTACACGCTCCGCCCGTAATGCTGGTATATCCTTGCTGCCAGAGTCGTCGATATTCCGTATTTCTGCAAATAGATCATTGCCTGGCGCATGTCCTTCTTTTCTTCTACTTGAGTGGCAATCTCCCGAGCCTTGCGCTCGCTGATTCCTTTGATCTCAGCCAGGCGTTCCGGCTCTTCCTCGATGATGCGGAAAGTATCCTGCTTAAACTTTTTTACAATCCTTCCAGCCAGGGCTGCGCCAATCCCTTTCACCGCTCCGGATCCCAGGTACCGCTCAATGGAAACCAAGTCCTCCGGCTCGCAGACTTCGGATGCCTCTGCCTTAAACTGCAGTCCGTACAGTTTATGGGTCGTATACTCTCCCTGTAATTTTAAGAGTTCGCCTTCCTCAATATAGTGGAAGTTTCCGACGCAGGTCATCTCGCCGTCATCATTATTCAAATTAAATACCGTATACCCATTATCTTCATTACGGTATACGATGTGTTCTACATATCCTTTTATACTATCCATTAAAAATCTTTTCGCCCACCCATGAATTCTACAAACTGGCCGGTTCCGATGGCTACCACCTTCATCGGATCTTCGGCAGTCATTGTATTGATTCCGGTCTTCTCTTCGATTAGTTCTTCCAGACCTCTTAACATCGCTCCTCCGCCGGTCAGCATGATTCCACGGTCAAGGATATCGGCAGACAGTTCCGGCGGCGTCCGCTCCAGCACGCTGATCACAGCTTCCACGATCTGTCCCGTGGTCTCCCTAAGCGCTTCTTCCGTCTCGGATGAAGTAACTGTAACGGTCTTTGGAAGTCCCGTGACCAGATTCCTGCCTCTTACTTCCATGGCTTCATCCTCGATCAGGGGATAGGTCGTGCCGATCTTAATCTTGATATCTTCAGCCGTACGCTCTCCAATCAGAAGATTATGCTTCTTACGCATATAGCGCACGATGGCCTCGTCAAAATCATCCCCCGCCAGCTTGATGGAAGTATTTACCACCGTTCCTCCAAGGGAAATGACTGCGATATCAGAAGTTCCTCCGCCAACGTCAACGATCATATTTCCACAGGGCTTAGAGATGTCGATTCCCGCACCGATCGCGGCAGCCACCGGCTCCTCGATCAGATTGACTTCCCTGGCTCCGGCTGCATAGGTCGCCTCTTCCACCGCTTTCTTCTCCACTTCCGTCACGCCGCTTGGCACGCAGATGCTGATCCGCGGCTTCTTGAATGTACGCTTGCCCATGGCTTTCTGCACAAAGTACTTTATCATTTTCTCCGTAACCGTATAATCTGAGATCACGCCCTGGCGCAGCGGCCGGATGGCTACGATGTTGCCCGGCGTCCTTCCAAGCATCAGGCGTGCTTCCTCGCCGATTGCCTTAATTGCATTGGTATCCCTGTCAAATGCTACCACGGACGGCTCTTTTAAGATCACGCCCTTGCCCTTGACATATACCAGAACGCTGGCGGTACCCAAATCAATTCCAATATCTATTGACATCCTTATTCCCCTTTCATTATGCTATCTATTTGATTATCATTTGTTTCTCCAATTAAACGCATCTTATGTGCACGTTTCATTATAATCAAATTTCCGAAAAATGGAAACCCCCTTTTTCCTTAATTCTTTGTAAACGCCTTTATCGCCGCAGCATAGCGTCGATATATTTTCCTGTATAGGATGCAGGATTTGCAGCCACTTCTTCTGGTGTTCCCTGGGCAATAACGGTGCCTCCCTTATCTCCGCCTTCCGGACCGATGTCGATGATATAGTCCGCGGTCTTAATTACATCCAGATTGTGCTCGATGACGATGACTGTGTTGCCGTCGGAAGACAGCCTGCGCAGAATCTCCGTCAATTTATGCACATCTGCAAAATGCAGTCCTGTCGTAGGTTCATCCAGGATGTATATAGTCTTTCCCGTGCTTCTCTTGCTCAACTCTGTTGCCAGCTTGATCCGCTGCGCCTCCCCTCCCGACAGGGTTGTGGACGGCTGCCCCAGGCGGATGTATGACAGCCCCACATCATTGAGCGTCTCCATCTTCCTGCGGATGCTGGGAACATTCTCAAAGAAATGGAGCGCTTCCTCCACCGTCATATTTAGCACATCATAGATGCTTTTTCCTTTATACTTGACCTCCAGCGTCTCCCTGTTATAACGCTTGCCTTTGCAGACTTCGCAAGGGACATAGACATCCGGCAGGAAATGCATCTCGATCTTCAGAATCCCGTCTCCGCTGCAGGCTTCGCACCTGCCGCCTTTGACATTAAAACTGAAGCGTCCCTTCTTATAGCCTCTCGCCTTGGCATCTGCCGTAGCGGCGAACAGGTCCCGAATCAAGTCAAATACCCCGGTATACGTGGCCGGATTCGAGCGGGGCGTGCGCCCGATGGGAGACTGGTCGATGTCAATGACTTTATCCAGCTGCTCGATTCCTTTGATATCCTTGTGCTTGCCAGGAATGGTCCTGGCCCTGTTCAGTTCTTTTGCCAGACGCTTGTACAGGATTTCGTTGACCAGCGAACTTTTCCCGGAGCCGGAAACGCCTGTCACGCAAGTCATCACTCCCAGCGGGAACTGCACATCTATATTCTTCAGATTGTTCTGTCTGGCTCCGATCACCTTCAGCCATCCGGTAGGTTTTGCCCGCTCCTTGGGCACCGGTATCTGAATTCTCCCACTTAGGTATGCGCCAGTTATGGAATTCTTATTCGCCATAATCTCTTCTGCATTCCCTTGGGCGACGACTTCTCCTCCGTGTTCTCCGGCTCCTGGTCCGATATCCACAATATAATCGGCTTCGCGCATAGTGTCCTCGTCGTGTTCCACGACTACCACCGTATTGCCCAGATCCCTCAGATGCTTCAATGTTCCCAGCAGCTTGTCATTATCCCTCTGGTGCAGGCCGATGCTTGGCTCATCCAGAATATATGCCACTCCCACCAGGCCGGAGCCGATCTGGGTAGCGAGACGGATCCTCTGCGCTTCTCCGCCCGACAGGCTTCCGGTTGCCCGTGACAGCGTCAGATAGTTCAGGCCCACATCCATCAGGAATTGGATCCTCGCATTAATCTCCTTCAGTATCTGCCCTCCGATCATCATCTGATGCTTGTTCAGCTTCAGGCGGTTCAGGAACTTCTGGAGACGCTCGATCGAAAGCGCCGTAACCTCCGCAATATTCTTTCCGCCCACCGTAACTGCCAGCGCTCCCGGCTTCAGCCTCTGGCCGCCGCACTCATGGCAGGGCGTGATACGCATGAATTCTTCGTATTCTGTCTTGGACGTCACGGAAGACGTCTCCCGGTACCTGCGCTCCACATTACGGATTAAGCCTTCAAAGGCAACGTCATAGACGCCTTCTCCCCGCTGGCCCCGGTAATGCACCTTCACTTCCTTGCCGCCGGTTCCGTTGATGATAATGTCATGAATTTTCTTCGGATACTTTTTAAAAGGAGTGTCCAGAGAGAACTTATACTCTTTGCTGAGCGCGTCCAGGATTGCATAGGTAAAACTCTTCTTATCCGTGCAGGACTGCCATCCCATGACGGTGATAGCGCCCTCGCTGATGCTCAGATTCTTATCCGGGATGATCAAGTCCTCATCAAACTCCATCTTATAGCCCAGTCCGAAACATTCTGGGCAGGCGCCAAAGGGATTGTTAAAAGAGAAACTTCTCGGCTCGATCTCATCAATGCTGATCCCGCAGTCCGGGCAGGCAAAACTCTGGCTGAAGTTAATCGGCTCCCCGCCAATGACATCCACAATCAATAGCCCTTCTGCCAAGGCCAGCACATCCTCGATGGAATCCGTCAGCCTCTGCTCAATGCCCTCCTTAACCACCAGACGGTCTACGATGATCTCTATGTTATGCTTGATATTTTTATCCAGCGCGATCTCTTCTGATAATTCGTACAAGTTCCCATCCACCCGCACACGGACATAACCGCTCTTTTTAGCCCGTTCAAACAACTTTGCATGGGTTCCCTTCCTTCCCCGCACTACCGGGGCAAGGAGCTGGATCTTCGTCTTCTCTGGAAGTTCCATGATCTGATCCACCATCTGGTCCACCGTCTGTTTCTTGATCTCTTTCCCACACTGCGGACAGTGAGGAATTCCGATTCTTGCATAGAGCAGCCGGAAATAGTCATAGATCTCCGTCACCGTCCCTACCGTGGAGCGGGGATTCCGGTTGGTGGACTTCTGGTCAATAGATATGGCCGGTGAAAGTCCCTCGATGCTCTCCACGTCCGGCTTCTCCATCTGTCCCAGGAACTGTCTTGCATAGGATGACAAGGACTCCATGTACCTTCTCTGCCCCTCCGCATAGATCGTATCAAAGGCCAGGGAGGACTTGCCTGAACCGCTTAGGCCCGTCAATACCACCAATTCATTTCTGGGGATATCCAGATCAATATTCTTCAGGTTGTGTTCGTTGGCTCCCCTGATCTTAATAAACTGTCTATTTGAATTCTTTTCGGTCATTACTTTATCCTTTCAATAGTTTCTTCAATTCTACTAATTTATCACGCAATTCTGCAGCTGCCTCGAAGTTCAATTCCGCGGCTGCCTTCTTCATCTGTTTCGTCAGTTCTTTTGTCAGTTTCTCCAGTTCCTTCTCGCTCATGGATTCCGGATCCTTCTCCAGACGCAGTTCTTCAGCTGCCACCTTCTTAGATACGGCGATCAGGTCACGGACACTCTTTTGTATGGTCTGCGGCGTGATTCCATGGGCTTCATTATATTCCATCTGTACCTTCCTGCGCCGCTCGGTCTCATCTAAAGCAAGCCGCATGGAATCTGTGATCGTGTCTGCATACATGATGACATGGCCCTCGGCATTACGCGCCGCTCGGCCAATCGTCTGTATCAGAGATGTCTCAGAACGCAGGAACCCTTCTTTGTCCGCATCCAGGATTGCTACCAAAGTAATCTCTGGAATATCCAGTCCCTCTCTTAAAAGGTTGATACCTACCAGCACGTCGAACACGTCCAGGCGCATATCCCGTACAATCTCGGTACGTTCAAGGGTATCAATATCCGAGTGAAGGTATCTGACCCGGATGCCCAGTTCCCTCATGTAATCTGTCAGATCTTCCGCCATCCGCTTTGTCAAAGTGGTAATCAATATCTTATTCTTCTTCGCGATTTCCTTATTCACTTCTCCAACAAGGTCATCAATCTGGCCTTCCACCGGACGAACCTCTACTTCCGGATCAAGCAGGCCGGTTGGACGGATGACTTGTTCCGCCCGCAGCAGTTCGTGCTGTTCTTCATAGGGACCCGGAGTCGCGGATACGAACATGACCTGATCAATCTTGCTCTCGAATTCCTCAAAACTTAACGGCCGGTTATCCTTGGCAGATGGCAGACGGAATCCATATTCCACCAGCGTGGACTTTCTGGACTGGTCCCCATGATACATGCCGCCAATCTGGGGCACCGTCTTATGTGACTCGTCAATCATCATAATAAAGTCATCCGGGAAATAATCGATCAAAGTATGCGGCGGCTGTCCTGGCTCCAGGCCGGTCAGATGCCGGGAATAGTTTTCGATTCCAGAACAGAAGCCAGTCTCCCGCATCATCTCAATGTCAAAATTGGTACGCTCGGAGATTCTCTGGGCCTCCAGAAGTTTCCCCTCGCTCTTAAAGTAGTGGATCTGATCCTCCAATTCCTCCTCAATACCACGGATCGCCCGCTCCATGCTCTCTTTTGACACCACATAATGGGATGCCGGGAAGATGGCCACATGGTTCAGCTCGTTCTTAATCTCCCCTGTCAGCACGTCCACCTCCGTGATCCGGTCCACCTCGTCCCCAAAGAACTCGATCCGGTAGGCCATCCCTTCTGTAAGCGCAGGGATGATTTCCAATACATCGCCCCGCACCCGGAAGGTTCCTCTTTTAAAGTCCATCTCATTGCGTTCGTACTGAATCTCGATCAATTTATGGATGACCTCGTCCCGGTCCTTTTCCATGCCAGGGCGAAGGGAGATGACCATATTCTGGTAATCGATTGGAGAGCCGAGTCCATAGATGCAGGACACGCTGGCCACGATAATGACATCCCTGCGCTCAGACAGCGCCGCCGTAGCGGAATGGCGGAGCTTGTCTATCTCGTCATTGATGGAAGAATCTTTAGCTATATAGGTATCGGAAGACGGTACATAGGCCTCCGGCTGGTAATAATCATAGTAGGAGACAAAATACTCCACTGCGTTGTCAGGGAACATCTCCTTGAATTCTCCATATAACTGAGCAGCGAGTGTTTTATTGTGTGCGATAACGAGCGTCGGTTTTTGCAGTTCCTGAATCACGTTCGCCATCGTGAATGTCTTACCGGAACCCGTAACCCCTAGTAAAGTCTGGCATTGGTTGCCTTCCTTGAATCCTTTTACAAGCTGTTCGATGGCTTGTGGCTGGTCTCCTGTCGGCTGATATGGGGCTTTTAAAACAAATTTATTCATGGTCAAAACCTCC
>UMGD01040835.1_pt1 | contig 12039 bp, 10 predicted proteins | sample 1965201 | NCBI WGS metagenome assembly UMGD01 (sample SAMEA4836066, study PRJEB28245) | human gut metagenome | biome: gut microbiome; material: fecal sample | place: Denmark | collected 2008 | reverse complement strand
AACTAAAATTGCAATTAAAATTCCTACCAGTATTAAAAATTTTATAAAATATTTATTTTCATTATTCATTTTATCCTCCGTCCCTTATTACTGGATGTATTTTAAACACTGTTCTTTTTCTCTTTTCCAACGATTATGCCATCCATTATAATATTTTTTCCCAGTCTTTCCGTACTTTGCATAATCATTATATTTTAATGAATAAAGATAATCATACACTCTTGAAACGAATTCTTTATCATTCATATTACTATTAATCCTGCTATCCATAATAATAGTTACTGCTGTTTTTGTTCCAGCCCAATTCGATAATGAACAGCACATTCCTTTTAAAGCATCACATCTTGAAGATATATCGATACCCTTTCCTGCAAGTCCGCTTTCAGCTGGAAGGTAATAATTATTGTATTCAAATGTATCCTGCATCACTGCAAAATTTTCCGAATCTGCTTCATATACCTGATGCCATGCTTTTTCTAAATTCTTATTATTTCTTAATTTCGATTTTGAAACATTCAAAAAATTAGAAAACGGCGCATATAAAGTAGGATTTGTCTCATAACAAAATCTTAAAAATTCTTGTAAGTCATAGCGACTATCAAACTGATAATACCCTAACGCATAATATCCATCACCCTTAGAAAAGCCTTTATTATAATCATTTCCCGACTCATTAGAAGCAAAAAATTTAAATGCCTCTGATAGAGCTCCTTCAAGTTTTGCCGAACCTGAAGATGGATAATTAGGAGTTGCATATCCTAAAATAGTACCAGTTTCATTTGAAATGCTGTAACTTCTCTTCTTAATAGCATTACCACTGTTACCCTCGATTGTTTTGATTATGCTGCCATCACATTCTTCAATGATGCCAACATGGGTAGAATCATTTTTATTTTTATTTGATGAAAAGAAAATCAAATCTCCACGTTGCGGTACATATGAGTTTCCTGCCTCATAATACTCTGTATAATTAAACTGATTTTTTTCTCTAAACCACTTAATGCCTGCGTCACAGTCAGCAAATTTTACTATTGCAGTATCTAAAATATTTGCTTTGTAGGCGATGTAAGAGACGAATGTTGCACACCATGGTGCACCATCCGCAGCACCTGTATACCATTTTCGATACTTGTCACCGCCTTTAACATTACCGCAAGTTTCATACTCATTATTGGCAATCTGTATGAAAAGTTCAATTGTTTGCATTCCTTCTCGTTCTGCATAGGCATCGTCTGATGACACTGAAACAGAAGTAAGAAGGATTGCCAAACATATAAAAATAATAAAAAGAGGCATACCGCCCCCCAGTAATGTAACCGCAATAGTTTTTTTAATATTGTTAATTATATTCATATAGTTCTAATCTGCTTTAATAATCTGCTTTAATTCGTTCAAACTCTTCTAAATCATCATCAGGCAAAGTAATATGAATTCTCATTGCTGTTTGTGAACCTACTTTAAAATAGCAGTCCCCCATTTCAGCAAACTGAATAAATTCCATTTCGCTTTCAGGAATCAAATTGCTTTCCGTATCCTTAAAATATTTAATTCCACCTGATCCTAATCCGAAATAAAACTGATATGCAGACTGAGAAATAATTGCTTCTCCCTGATCTTTTACAGAGTCCTTTAATACATCAGAAATCTGCTGAGTTGCAGTTGTAAGGCCACCCTTACGCTTTCTAATTCGCTTAGCAATTGTCTGAAAATACATCATAATATCTAAACAGCGTGGATCCATTATTACACCAAACTCATCATTATATAGTTGCTGTCTAATATTTTCGGTGTTAGATACTATACTTGTCCATATAAAAGAAAGTACATTAAAATACTGAGTTAATAATACTTTGTTATTGGTATTATCCTGTAATCCACTGACATTAAAACAAATGAGTCGGCTATTCAAATCAATACTAGTGTGACCATTGAATATCGAAGCATCTGCTCCACATGCCATAGGCTCAACAAATGCAATACATTCTTTAATTCTGGTTATCTCTTTTATGTTAGGAGTTTTCTCACTATTTGCTATTTCCAGCAGTCTGTACAGCTCATTATAAAGATCAAGCATTATTGGAAAGTCTTTATTTCTATAATTATCTACAATTATTTGGGCACTGGTTTGATAAGTTATTCCAATTCCTCTATAAATATTTTCCAACGCTTTTTCTATCAAATTATCATGAAGAAGTCTAATATCCTCCTTGGCGTTTCCTTTATAAGCATCAAAGAATGAACGTAAAAATCTAATATGTTCTGATAATGGAAATATTTCAGTTAAAGGCGTTTTTTCATTATCCTTTTCACTTTCAGGTACATTAAGTCTAATTTGAAGTGGATTAATCAAACCTGACCTGCCATCAGAACAGTTTATATTTTCCCCGCCTAAAACATGTACCAGCCTATGCAGTTCTTTTCCTTCAATATCAATTATAAACTGCTTGTATCCTAAACCATATCGCTCTTTAATAAGCCACATCAAGAATAGAGTTTTTCCCATACCAGTCGTACCAACAATAAATTCATTAGAATTAGTTCTATCACCTTTTCTTACAAAGTTATCATAAAATACTACACCGTTTGTATTTTTAGTATTCCCTATATATACAGGAGGGTATCTATATAAAACTTCCTTACTGTCTTTATCTATTTCTTCCGTTGAATCATATAACGCCTCATACACAAAAGGATACATATATCCCATTGTATCCGCTGTAGTTTCCAACATATAATTTTCTACATAATTTTGACAAATCGGAGCAGTCAGATTAAACATTTCCAGTGGCTGGTGTATACCATCTCTAAATTTAATATTGAACTGTTTAACATCTTTATCAATTGCTTTGACGGATTCTTCTAATAAATCAGGACTACTGGCAACAACTCTAATTGAAACGCTAAAATAAATTGGAAAATTTCCATCATTTATTAATTTTTCTACCATTTCAATATTTTCATTGATTTCCTTTTGACTCTTGGCAACTTTTGATAAATCCTTTTCATTATTTGCTCTTTTTTCTAGCGCTCTAATAGATTTATCTATATCTTTCGTAATAGCATCATGAGGTGCAGGTGACCAGTGAAGTGAAAAATCAACTCCTCTGGCAGTAGCCAGATAACACAAAAGAGCCATTACAGGCTCTTTATAAAACGTTGCTAACCATTTAGTCTTACAATACAAATCATTTAATACAATTGACTGATTAAAGCCCTTATCGTAAAAACCAATATAATCTGGATATATACATTCCATTACACCAAACTGGTCTTTATAAACTGAAGGAACAAACTTTCCATTTGCAGGATTATAGTAATTATATACCACTTCTAACATTTCCTGCGGTGTCATAAGTCTGGTTCTTTGATATGAATTTAGATACGAAATCACATCTGCCAATCTTCTTTCGAGCTTGAACCAGTCTTTATCTTTTAATATAATCACAAAACATCGATCTACCAGTTCTCTAGTAACACTTGTATCTTCTAATCTTATAGAAGCATCATCCAAAATCTTATATTTTATTTGATCTATCTCGCTTCCAACAACATCCAGTTGAGATTTTAAATAATTGTAATCATTTACATAACCATCAACGTCTGCAGGAACTTCATAAGAATAAATTTGTCCTGAACCAGTATTAGAATTAAAAATCGAAGCAAATGCATTCATATATACATTTTGATCTTCTTCTTTTAATCCAAACAGGTTCGTACCATCTGTTTTTGCCATTAAAATAAAATGTTCCTCATTATCAATAAAACATTGCCTGTCTTCATTCCATGTAACAGGAATTGCATATTTTATATGACGTGTTCTACCTGTGGTTTCTTTTGTCTGCTTTTTTTGTTTTTTTACTTGCTGTGTACCTTTCTTCTTGGTAAAAATCACTATTTTCTTCCTCCTTATTAATGTTCTCTTCTTTGTTTTTATCACGATAATAGTAATACTGATTTGGTAAAGTAAAATAATACTTGCATGCCAGTTTTAAATGATGTAGAACACTGAGGTGCGAAACTGGTATTTCTATAAAAAGCGATGCTATAGACGCACTTAAAACAACTGCTATCAGCAGTGAATAAAGTTCACTCATAAACATTCCAAAAAACTTAAAACTCAAAACACCTATAAAAAGGCAAAATCCCATCTCACCAACAGTTAAAAAAAGAAAAAACTTTTCTTTAGTTTTTCCTTTATTGATAATTATTTTGTAATCATTTCGATCAACCATCTATACACCTCCTATAAATTATCATCACCTGATTTTAATATAGTAAAATACCTAGCATAAAATGCAGATATCCGTACATGATAAGAATTATTACACATGTACAGAACAAAACTGCCAGGCAGACAAGAACCATTAGTATAATTCCAAGCAGTCTGACCTTGTAATCTGAATCCCCGGTTAGTACTTTTACTTCACAATTGAATTCGATACATAATTCTTTCACTTTTTCATATGTTCTATTGTTGAACCTCTGATATAAGTGATTTTTCTATCAAAAAAAGCATAACTGATAAAATTTCTACTTCCTTCATATAAAATTATTATACATAAATATAAGGCATAACTGTTTTTTAAAGAAAGTTCAGTTAATAAATTTTTGACTATTATATCTGGATTTACAAAACATGCCAGACCTAAAAATATTAAATTCATCGCTACACATTCGGTAATAAAGATAAATATGTTTTTTATTACCTTAAATATATCAATGTTGCTAAAAATGGTATAAAATAATCTGTTCATCCTTATTCATCACCTCTTAATTCCATTTTGTCTATGAATTTCATAAATGTCTTACAGCTGAACGTATTTTTGCATGAAGTTCGTTATCCCTTAATTCACTTCACGCTACAAATGTATTTTCATGTACATTCTATTTTTTATTTTCATTTTCACTATTTCCTTTATTCCAGTTTCTAGGACCAGTACCACGAACCCCTATAACATTTGCCATTCCATTAACAGCTTTCCTTGTTGTTTTTGTAGGATTGTTTATAAATGACTTACCTGCATTATAAGTTCTATTTGCCACTCCATCTCGTCCCAGAAGACCTCCTGAACGAGCATTAACCTTTGAATTTTTGTTAGCCGATGTTCCTGAACTTACATTCGTGCGGCTATATTTTTCATCATTTGCGTTGTCTGCGCCTAGATTAGAAAATGATCCAATATTGGCATTCATACGTGAACGGTCTTCACCGCCACTATTCACATTGTCCCCAGTATCACTGTTTAGACCTGCTCTGTAATTATATTCCTCATTACCGCTTCTGTTTCCAGATTGGGCATCTTTCTTCTGTTGTTCCTGTTTTCCAAACAAACCATCTCTCATCGCCCTTGTTCTGTTAGCTAAGCCACCGATCCGCTGTCCACCATAATGCTTATTACCCATAATTGCCCCACGCAATCCGCCAGTTAAATGACCAGTATTATCATTATGTCGACCCATGACCTTTCTTCCAGCTCCTAAAACAGCACCTCCAGTCATACCCCATGCACCACCTACTGCACCTTTTAGCTGCTGCATACTTTCCATTATTCCTTGTCCATAACCTCCAATCATTGACTGAACATATTTAGGCAAACCAATAATTGCAGAAAAAGTACCAAAATACAGTGCAATCGAAGCAATAACATTACTATTTCCGCTTCCTGCTTTAGAAATATCTCCAGCTAGATTCATTAAAAGCTGTAACATAAAAATCTGAGTCACATTTACAAAAAATATACCTAAAATGGTATTTTTCCATACTGTAAACGCCTGCGGATTTTGATAATTTGTAAGTGATAAACAACACAACGGTCCAATTACATATAAAAATCCAATCATAATAATTCTCATTGCTACTTCAATTGTAATAATAAAAAGAAGTATCATAAATATCGCCAGTCCTATCATTGTTCCAATATAACCAAAGTCCCAGATATAATCTCCTGCATGGTCGCAAATATATTCGTATGCCTGTTTAGCCTGCGTTTCATTTGACGGGACACTTCTTGAACCATAACCGCCATCAGACTTTGATGACTCTGGAAAAGATGATGATGAATCCCAACTGCCAAGAAGATCCCAGTCATCGCTACCGTCAGTCCCATTACCGTTTACATCCCAACGATAGTAAAATGACCATCGGTTATAAATTCCCTTTGAAAAAAAATTATCTGATGATCTTACACCACTGTTTTCACTAGGCTCACCTTCATATCCTGCCAAAGCACCGTCACTGTTGGTTATATAGTCATAAAATCTTTCAGCACCTATATCCATTCCTACTCCATCTTCGTTAGTTACATAAGAAAATGTTGTATTATTTCTATCCATACCGCCAAATGCACATAAAGTAGAAACAACCAACTCTTTCGCTAAATCTTTTTGATTTGTATCATTAGATGCCGATGATGAATTATTTAAAGATGTACCGCTGTTATCATTCCAAGAATTTCCATTCGAACTGCTTCCAACGCTGTACTGTTGACCAATAAGGGCTTTAGATACATTTATAGACAGATTATTAGCCAGAGGAACTACTATACTTAAGGAAACTGCAAGCATAACTCCCATAATCGCTCCACCAAGCTTCTTATTCACATCACTAGCATTATCATCTTCTCGAACCATCGCAAAAATAAACTCATAAATTATTTTTGCAGGCAAAATAATAAACATGAGAGTAATTGCAGCTTTATATCCATCCTGAATCCATGTATTGTCTAAAATCCCAAATGATAATACGCCATTAACAAGTGCATTAATTAAATTTCTGACACAGTCTATTTCAGTTTCAATCAGTTTCCATAAGAAATCTCTAAAAAAATTAGCTACATCCTCGCTGATTCCGCTAAATAAGCCCATCATCATCATTTTACAAATACCTCCATAATTTTTATTAAAACAATCGTAATAAATATACTGATGGATGAGCATATAACTGTAAATCTGAATATATTATTTTTAGCATATTCTATAATATGGTCTTTATACTTACTTATTTTGTTATTTTTATTGGTTTCAAATGTGTTTATGTGCTGTAAAATAATTTGAAAATTTTTCTTATTTTCATGGTTTACATTTTCAATCTCATATCCTATTTCTCTTAACACTTCTTTTAATTTTTCGATCTGTTCATCATTTATATCAAATTTTGAGTTTCCAATATTGTAAAATCTTTTACCAATTTCATTTAAAATATGATTATTTTCTATATTCATCTTTTTAACAGAGGAAATTTCTCCAAGCAGTTTGTTCAATAGCTCGATAATTTCATTATTTTCAGTACTACCACCAGAAATATTAAGCCATCTAAAGATTGGGCGTTTTCAAAAAAGAATGGTATATCACTAGATTCGCTTGTTGGAATATCCCTAACATAATATCCATATTCATTAGATACTTTTCTCTCTTTAAATTCTCTATACTGATCTCTTATTTTAAAAATTGGTAATAATATTTGACCACCAGTATAGTCATAAAATTCAATAAACTCTTCAATATTATTTTCAAAAATATTCCTAATTTCATTGATTGTCTTTTCATTAACCCCTGCAATAAAACCAGATCGATTTTCCTTATCTTCATCAATCCACTTATTGAGTCTTTCTTTATCAAAAAATTCATACCACTTTTCTAACATTTGTTCCAATTCTATACCTCCTTTCAAAAATATAAAAAAGAGGCAAATTGCCTCTTTCTAATTAAAATATGAAGATAATACTTTGATTACTGTAGGAATTGCAAAAATAAAAACCAGTCCTACAAATACCCCTCTTGTTTTCTTATCCCACATTTGATCTTCCTGTGCATCAGCAAAAATTTGTCTTAATTTATAATATACACCCATAGCTGTAGCAAATAATACTGCCATTGTCTGAAAGAACAAAAGCGCATCTTCAGCAAAAGGGGTTACAAGTTGAATTAATGGATCAAATGACCCCATAGTAGTTATTTTGATAACTTCCATTGTAATAATTTCTTTCATAAAGTCTCCTTTCTAAAACTACACAAAACCGTTATAATCCTTGTTCCATTTCTTCACTTTCCACTTCGTGAGTAGTTTGTTCTTCGTATTCATTAGGTATTTTAAACAACTCAAATAATTCCTTTCCTGTTACTGTTGCTTCGATAATTTTATCGCCAAATACTGGTTTCATTTGGTTTTCAATATCCTGACCAACAATTTTAGAACGCATTATGTTAAATTTAGAGTTTTTTGGGATATTAACAATTTTAATATCATCTCTTCCTTTTATGTCTTTGATACAGTTCTGACTGATAGTTGCTCTGCACCCCATCAAATCACCTGCGTGTTTTGGAAGTAAAATGCTTATCCTTTTATTTCCCTGTTCAGTTTGATACGGTTTACCTAACTGTTTTACCGAAACGGTAAAACTTAACCACTTTGTATCTTCAATAATATCTGCAAGTTCATTTGGCGAAATATTTTCAATTGCAGAAAAAAGATGTTTATGTCTACCATCTTCTAATCTTTCTTCGCTCTTGCCCAAATCTAAAGTAATTTTTAAATACTTATAGTTATCAGGAAAATCAATATAACATAATTCACCTTCTATTGCCTGACTTGTATACCAGACAGGTACGATAAATGAGGCACGTATTGAATCTGGTAATTTTCCTACTTCATTTCCATTTTCATCTAATGTATTTCCAAAGTCACATCCTTTTGGCAAAATAAATTTATAGTAATCTTTTTGATTGATTGTTATACGGTTTACTGAACCATCTTCCTTTCTTACTAATAATTTTTTATTTAGTTTAATTCGCATAATTATTCCTCCTTAAATTGATAATGCCATTGCAACAGTTAAGCCAGCTGCTATAGCAATAGCCAGTCTTGTTACAATAAATACAATTACATTTTCGATATCATTTTTAATCAGTTGACATAAAAAAACGATAAGGCATCCTACTGCAACAACTACACCACAAATAATTCCAATAATATTCATTTGCTTTTTCTCCTTTCAAAATATAAAAATATATAATAAAAAATCCATTGACATGGATTTTTATTATCTAACCGAATGTTACTTGATATCCCTTGCCATCTGGCATTAATGAATAAGAATTTACGACCCCACTGTTCACTTTACCCTCGGCATAACTTAATGCTTCATTGTATGTAGCAATCGAAACCCCAGAAAAATATTTATTATACTGTGAGGGATTGGTAACCTTATTGCCACCTGTCCCGCCACTCGAACTATTATTTGCATTATTTTTATTATTATTTGAATTTTGACTGTTAGCATTGTTGTTTGTCTCTTTAGCTTTTACATTTACATTAATTTCTTTTGCGAGATTTCCACATGTGACTCTTATAATTGCAGTACCTGGAGCCACTGCTGTAATCTTTCCATTATCAACTACCACAATAGTGTTGTTGTCGCTCGTCCAATTTACACTTTGATCTTTTCCTTTAACCTTCGCAGATACAAGCGATGTCTCCCCAATATTTAATGAAATATTAGTTTTGTCAATCTCCAGTGAAGCCTTTTCATATATATTCAAAATAAAATCAGCACTCGATTTATTTCCTGCTTCATCTTTAGCAACCAATTTAAGATTGTACTTACCCGATTTTTTAGAATTATAATCACCTTTTATTGAAATCCTGATATCTTTCTTCTTGGAAAGATTATCCTTTATTTTGTAATCTAAATTCTTTTTTGAAAACTTTTCTCCAACCGTTAAATCAATTTCATTATTTTGTAATAGAATCAAAGGTGCAGTTATATCTTTTACAGTTACTTCTACTTTGTATTTGTAATCACCTAAAGAATAAACAAGTACATGTTTACCTAATTCATCTGCATCAAACTCAGGACAGATAATACTGTAATTATCAACAGTGATTCTTAGCTCATCCTTTAATCTATTGCTGTCTTTAATTTTTATATCATCTATACCCGACACAAATTTTGTAGTATCAACATTCTTTTCCCCATAGTTTATTACTATATCGCTATTAAATTTTATTTTATCTTTGCTGAAGTTTGGATCACTGAATAACTCACTTTGACAGCCACTAATAAAAAACATTAATATAAGTAAAAATATTACAACATATCTTTTTTTCATATTCTCCACACACCTTTCTTTTTTTGTATATGCCATCTAAATTTTTAAATAGCATATACAAAAAAGAGGCAAATTGCCTCTTTTAGTTTAATTAACAACTTTTTCTCTTTCTATAATAAACAAGGGACATTCCTAAAACTGCAACACCAGTTAAAACAAGATAACTAAACGGATTGCTTGAATCGCCAGTTTTTACCTTTTTAGCAACAGGCATCAGTTCATCATACATTGTTATTTTTTGAATTTTTCCAGTATCACTAACTGTAAATTCTTTATTTTGTGCAATTTTATAATTTGCTGGTGCAATTACTTCTATCATTGTATATGTTTGGCCAACAGTTAATCCAGTAATTTTATGTGGTGTTTTTCCAGATACCCATTCATCTACAATATTTCCGTTTTTATCTTTAATTTGCAAAGTTGCACCTTCAAGCTCTTCCTGAGAAGTTATATCCTTCTTATAAAATTCAAATTGAGTAATTTCATCTGTCATCTCAACAGTTAAATTTTGTTCTTTATTTGTTTTAAAGGTAACTGGCTCAGCTGTTGCATATCCATCAGGACTCTTAAGCTCTGTAATAATATATTCCTGATCTTCAACTATACCTCTGATCATATGTGTTGTTTCATCACCGTTGATATCGATGTTATAATATTTAGTTTCACCATTTGCCTGCATTAAAAGTCTATAATCATCTCTATCTGCATTCTTAGAAATCCTGTAATATGTACTTGAATCATCTTCAATGTTAATAAACATATCACTAACAACTTCACCTGATGTAAGTTTAGTTTTCATATCCTCAGTAATATCGAAAATATGTTCACCACTTATCCATTTATCAACGATCTGTTTAGTTTTAGTACTTGTTACCTGGAATTCTCCTCCTTTTAGAAGTTTCTTGCCATCGTTCCCGTTTTTCGCAAACTCAACGCTGAAATTCTTCATTTCAATATCTTGGATATCTCCATCTTTGACAGTGAACTCGATAGGTTTTGCTAAAACATAACCTTCTGGAGCATTTACCTCACGCCAAATATAATCACCAGTTGGCAATCCGTCGATTTCCAAACTGCTGTCATCGGTGATCCATGTATGAACAGGCTTACCAGTTTTGACATCTACGATTTCCATTGGAACACCGTAAAGATTGTCCCCATCAACAGTTACCTTGCTGAAAACTGTTTTTGTTAATTCATTATTTATATTTAATGAAGAAGTGTAAGTTAACGTAACAAAATCCTGCTGTGCAAACTGTACCGTTTTGACTTCTTTATCTAAAGCAAAACCATCTGGGCAGGCAGTTTCTTCCACGTTATATGTTCCCATTGGCAATCCAGATAAAGATAACTTACCATTTGTATCACATGAATAAATACCGTTTTCTAATTCTTTACCAGTCACTAATTTTACGACATCATCATTGCTTCCTTTACCTGAGCCAACAGTAATCGCATCTCCTTTAGAATATAATTTTTCTAAAGAAACACTATCATAAATATCTTGGTTTGCAGTAATCTTGAATTGTACTTTTGTTAAATCATAATCAGCTTTATTTACTGCATTTTCATTAGAAGCTTCTAAAGACTTATTTATCTCTAACGTACCTGTAGGTCTTAATTTATTGACAACGATCTGTTCTGTTGTCTGATCTTTATTAACTGTTACCTGAAACGTCTTTTGAAGAACCGCATGACCATCAGGTACTTTTGTTTCAGTGAGCAGATATTCTCCAACAGGCAGACCGCTCATTGATAATTTGCCATCTTTGACTACAAGTTTTTTTTCAAAATCAAGTGTAGTATGTTTTAATGAGAATTCTGAGCCGTCAATTAATTTTCCTGTATCATTGGTTTTTCTTAATTCAAAATCACCTACATCCATCCACTTAATATTCAGATTTATTGTAACGGGATCTTGAACTGTTGTTA
>UMGD01040490.1_pt1 | contig 12089 bp, 8 predicted proteins | sample 1965201 | NCBI WGS metagenome assembly UMGD01 (sample SAMEA4836066, study PRJEB28245) | human gut metagenome | biome: gut microbiome; material: fecal sample | place: Denmark | collected 2008 | reverse complement strand
TTCTCCCGCTGGTTCTGGCCGTATACTTTCTCACTCCGGCCCGCTTCCGAAATGCAGTGCTCCTGCTGGCCAGCCTGATCTTCTATGCCTGGGGCGAGCCTAAATACGTCCTTCTTATGCTGGCCTCCATCCTGTCCGGCTATGGCTTCGGCCTCTTGCAGGAGCGGTACCGGGGCCAAAAAGGGGCCAAACTGGTCTGCGGGCTCTCCGTGGCGGTCAGCCTGTCCTTTCTCCTGTACTTCAAATACGCAGACTTCTTCCTGGAAAACTTCAACGCGGCCACCGGACTGGGGGTTCCCCTGCTGCGCATCGCCCTGCCCATTGGCATCAGCTTCTACACCTTCCAGATCATCAGCTATACGGTGGATGTATACCGGGGCGAGCCAGCTCAGAAAAATCTGATCCACCTGGCAGCCTATGTGGCTATGTTTCCCCAACTCATTGCAGGGCCTATCGTCCGCTATTCCGACATTGCACAGCAGTTGGAACACCGTTCCCACTCCACCGCTCTGGCTGCCGAGGGGGTGCGGCGCTTTCTCATTGGATTGGGGAAAAAGATCCTGATCGCCAACCAACTGGGAGAGCTGTGCAGCGTGTTCCGGGCGTCCGATGAGAAGTCCGTGCTCTTTTACTGGCTATACGCCGTCGCATTTGCCCTGCACATTTATTTCGACTTCTCCGGATACAGCGATATGGCCATCGGCCTAGGCAAAGTATTTGGCTTCCACTTCCTTGAAAACTTTAACTATCCCTATATTTCCGCCAGCATCACAGAGTTCTGGCGACGCTGGCACATATCGCTGGGCACCTGGTTCCGGGATTATGTGTATATCCCGCTGGGCGGCAACCGCGTCGGAAGGGCCCGCCAACTGCTGAATATTCTGGTGGTGTGGATGCTGACCGGCTTCTGGCACGGGGCAGCCTGGAACTTCGTTGTCTGGGGACTGATGTTCGCCGTTCTTCTGATCATGGAGAAGCTGTGGCTGCTGAAACCTCTCTCGAAATGCCGCCCGCTCGCCCATCTCTATGTAGTATTCTTCGTCGTGATCAGCTTTGTGATCTTCAACGCGGAGAATATGGGGCAGGCCCTCTCCGACATTGGCGGTCTGTTCGGTGCCGGCGGTATCCCGCTGGTTTCTGCAGAGGCGGTCTACTGTCTGCGCAGCTTCGCTCTGGTGCTGATTCTGGCCGTTTTGGGAGCCACCCCCCTCCTCCGGAATGGGCTTGTCCGCCTCTCCCAGTACCCCACCGCCGGTAAGGTCCTCAACGCACTGGAACCCTTTACACTGTTTGTACTGCTGCTGGTCATGACCGGCTATCTGGTGGACGGCTCCTTTAACCCATTCCTATACTTCCGGTTTTGATAGGAGGATACCATGGATAGCAAAAAGAAAAACCTGACGGTCTGTATCCTGTTTGGGCTGCTTCTGGCCGTGGCCTTTCTGGCCTGTTTGTTTCTCCCCAAGGAAGCCACTTCGGACAGTGAGCGGAGGAAACTGGCCGCCATGCCGGCGTTCACCTTGGATACCGTACTGAGCGGGCGGTTCATGTCCGGCTTTGAAACCTACACCCAGGATCATTTTCCCTTCCGGGACCAGTTCCGTACACTGAAAGCCCTGTCCGCCACCGGCCTGTTCCACCGGCAGGACAACAATGGGATCTATGTTTCCGACGGCTTCGCCGCCGCGGTGGAATACCCCCTGAACGAGTCCTCCCTGGACCGGGCGGCAGGCCGCTTCCAGTACCTCTATGACAAATACCTGAACGGCAGCAATCGGGTGTTCCTCTCCGTAATCCCGGACAAGAACTGCTTTCTGGCCCGGGAGAGCGGGCACCTCTCCATGGATTATGCGCAATTGGAGTCCCTGATGGCACAGAAGGTTGGCTTTGCCGACTATATCTCCATCTCAGACCTGTTGGAGCGGGACGACTATTACAGGACCGACACCCATTGGCGGCAGGAGCGGATCACCGATGTGGCGGAGCGGCTGGCCCAGGCCATGGGGGTCACCTTGACTCAAAATTACGAAGAGTCCGTGTTGGAGCGGGACTTCTACGGCGTTTACTGCGGACAATCGGCCCTCCCCTTGGCCCCCGAGTCCATCCACTATCTCATCAACGATGCCATCCGGGACTGCACGGTGTATGATTACCAGAACAACCGAACCGGAACGGTGTACGACATGGAGCGTGCCATGGGAAAGGACCCCTATGAAATCTTCCTCTCCGGTTCTCTGTCTCTGATTACCATGGAAAATCCTTACGCCCAAAGCGGCCGGGAGTTGGTGTTGTTCCGCGACTCTTTTGGCTCCAGCATTGCGCCTTTGCTGCTCAGCGGATACTCCAGGATCACTCTGGTGGATATTCGCTACATCCAGCCGGACTACCTCGGGCAGTTCATTGATTTTGAAAACTGCGATGTACTGTTTCTCTACAGCTCCCTGGTTCTGAACAACAGCGACACGCTGAAATAACCGATCCGGCTGTGGATGCTTTGGGTTATCCACAGCCGGATCTTTTTGTTCAAAGGCCAATCTGCCAATCCATGCTGTCATTGGAACAGCATCCCCATTCCCACCCTCGCAGACGCAGTCAATACCCGGTCATTACAATCATCCGTTACAATACATCTGTACGCAGTCGGGGCATAACAATTCTTGAGGACTCGAACCTCGCACGTGCCCTTCCGTGTATCCATGATGCGACTTACGCTGTCGCCGCGCGGCATTCGCCCTGCTTCTGCTACCAGGCACTTTGGCCTATTCCACTAAGTCGGTCTTCCAGTTGCTCTCTTGCAGCCGGTTATCCAGCCGGCGCAGTTCTTTGGACATCCGGTCGATCTCCTTTTGCCAGTCCGCCACAGAGAACGCAGACCGGATCTTGATCTCCGTATTTCTGGCGCGGTAGGATATCTGACTTCCCGCGTACACAACATCCCGGTATACATGGAGTTTGAGGGACAGGGCATCCTTTTGGGCAATCAGTTCTGTCAGAGTCTGCCCCTCAACCACAGTCTGGCAGTTGGTCCGATTGATTCTCGCAATCAAATAGGACAGGCGAGAAATGGAAGCATCCAGCTCCTGTTTTAGATTCTCCGGGCATTCCACCGGTTGCTCGCCCTCCTGCACCAGCGCATTGCTGCTCAAACGGTTTTTGAGCTGTTCAATATTCCGGTTCAGATCTGCGCGTTCCTGTAAAGCCTCTGCAAGTTTCATAACTTCACCCTTCCCGATCCATCGGCTGCTCTATAGCCCTGGCTTTCTTAGGAGATGTAGATACCGCCTGTTTCAAAGGCATCTTACAGCGTCTGCATCTCTCCTTATCCGATTGAATACTGAAACATACATACAGAGCGTGAATCCCATAAACGCTATGTATAAAAGCAATTATAAATTATAGTATAGCATACTTTATCAGAAATGGAACCATCGTCTGCCCGAAATTATTCTTTTTGCAGCAGCGGTTTTAGCGATAAAAATATTGTGTGGGTACCAAACCGGCCAGCAAGGAACTGTGGACCGCTGTTCTTCGCCTCCGCTCCGTTGGGGACAGATAGTAACCCCACACACCTTGAATTTCATCAAATTGTATGATATTATTTGCAACAATGTTATCGCGGAACGGCCAGTGCTCAACTTTCTTTTCCCTTTCCTGCCCGCATTTTTTCTATTTTCAGCAGCCGCAATTTTTCACATCATCCACGGCGATATGATACTCCCTATCTTGTCCCCGGCATGCGCCGGACTAGAGCAATGGGTGCCCCGAGCAGGCGGGAATCCCTGGGGCGTCAATATGAAAGCAGGTCAGATAAATGAAACGGTTTGTGAAGAATGTCGCTCTGGTGCTCCTTGTGTGGCTTTTATTCATCATTCTCTGTCTAGTCATTCCACCGGCGTTTCACAAAAGGGCCACTCCCGAAGATTGGCTGAACGATATCCGCTATGAACATACCGCACCAGAGCGGGTGCGGAGCATCGACGACAACTCTGATGCCCTGCTGTGGCGGCTCCGGCTTATTGAGGAAGCAAAGGAGCGGATTATACTCACCACGTTTGATTTTTGGGATGAGGAAAGCGGCCAGGATGTGATTGGCGCACTTTGGGCGGCAGCCGAGCGCGGTGTCAGGGTTCAGGTGCTTCTGGACGGCATCAATGGCGGACATTTCCTTCCCATGAGTAGGAACCTTTGCCAGTTGTCAAGCCATGAGAACGTGGAGATCCGGCTCTACAACCCGATCAACCTTCTAACCCCGTGGAAAATCAACTATCGGATGCACGATAAGTATCTGATCGCTGATGACTTTGCCTATATCCTGGGTGGTAGAAATACAGATAACCGCTTCCTGGGCAATTACCAAGAACACTACAATGTGGACCGGGATATTTTAGTATATGAAACCGAGCCTGGGGCAGGCCAGTCCTATCAACAGCTGATGAATTATTTTGAGGCGGTGTGGGCGCTTCCATGCTGTAAGGTTTTTAAAGATTCAAGGTGTGAAAGCGATCTGGCTGGCTGTTATGAGCAGACCGCCCAACGTTACCCGGAAGTCTTTACAGACAGTTTGACTACAGCAGAATGGGAGTCCGCCACACTGGCGGCATATAGCGTGGAGCTATGGTCCAATCCAATCGAGCCGGAAAATAAGACACCAATCCTGTGGGCCCGCATGGTAGACGCTATGGCGCAGGACAGTAACGTTCTGGTTCAGACGCCCTACATTATATGCAGTAAGGATATGTACGAGGACCTTCGGACTGTCTGTGCTGCGGGTACCAGAACAGATATTCTGATCAATGCCGTAGAAAGTGGGACAAATCCTTTTGGCTGCACCGACTACTTAAATCAGAAAACGCATCTCCGCAGCACCGGCACCCATATCTATGAATATCTGGGCGAGCAGGCACAGCATACTAAGGCCGTGCTCATAGGCGAAGATCTGACGCTCGCAGGTTCCTGCAACTTTGATATGAGGAGTGTTTATCTGGACACCGAGCTAATGCTTGCGATCAAAAGCCCGGGGCTAAATGCTCAGATCCGTGCTCAACTCGATGTACTGAAGGAAAGCAGCCGACACATGAGTCCTGATGGCTCTATAGAAGATGGCCCAAGTTATGTTCCTAGAAAGCTAAGTTGGGGAAAAGAGGCCATGTATGCTGTCCTGCGGGTAATTACTTTGCCATTCCGGCATTTGCTATAATTTATTTCCAAATAGGCTGGACTTTTTGCGCTTCTGTGTGTGGTATTCCGTCTATCTATTTTCCGAGTGAATGCCTGAGTCACACCGTTGGGCCCAGATCCAGAGGTAACGTGAGCGGCTCCGCCGCCACTGACACGGTCTGGATTCGAACCAATAGGCCGTGTCTATCATACTTTCGTCCACATCGAGGTGTGGCAGAACTGCTCTTTGCAGGGCGGCTGTTCCCACCTGTCTCAAAACTGGGGTATCGGCTACGAAAATATGGCTATTTTGGTTACTATAACGTCAACGAGAATGGTTCCCGTAAAGTTCTGTGCACTGCTGATGGTATGAATGAGGATAAAGCGAGTAGCGCCAGCTTCTTTCAGCGGCCCGGTGACCATGGCCTGGAAAGTGGGCAGCTTATGGTTGAAGAAAAGTGTTTGGGAATTCTGGAGCCTGTACGAGAAGTGTCTCCGGAGGCAATACCAGCACTGCACTGTTTGTATTCACTGTTACCCTGGATTCCAAAGTAAAGCTGGCAGCAAAATTCTTAGAGGTCCGGCACTGTTTTATGTTTCTATCCCGTAGCATAAATTGTAAAGCTAAAAAAGAAATCCCTTGAAACCATTTCGTTTCAAGGGATTTCTGCAAAGGACGGTCAAAACCGATATTTCTATAAAATTAAAAAACGCCGCGAAGCGGCGATACCAAATCACAACCCAGCGCAGCGGTTGTGATTTGGAAAGGATGAGCAGCGGCGTGAGTGCGCTCTGACTTTTGTAAAAAAGTCGGAGCAAGCGATACAAAGCTTGCTCCGACGTGGTCCGAGTGGGGAGACTCGAACTCCCGGCATCTTGCTCCCAAACGCTTGAACCAAATTTTTTGTGGTAATTTGTAGTGCTTTCCAGCACTTTCCGCTCGGTATCAAGTATTTTTTGACGCTCTTAAATCCGCTATTTCCACGTGTTCCGGCCCTGACTGTGGTCAAATATGGGGTCAAAAACGCTTCCTGACCAGGGGCGGCAGATGTCTGTCGGTCCCGGCTGGGAAGCGTTTTTTCGTGAGAGAAGTTACTCGATTTCCAGCAGCTGCTGGGCGGCATCCATGGCCGCTCGCTTATCCCGAATCTGTGGATCGTCATACGACTTTCTGCGGCACATCCAGCAGGAGCAGTGGATCTTCCCTTTGGACAGCCGTCCGGCGGCGCCGCGTGCCCATGCGGAGACAAACTCTTCGCCCCCAAGCTGGCGGAGGATCGTTTCCTTGCGATGGATCGCACGCATGCGCTGTTTGCGATAGTAACTGCGGTCTCTGTTCAATTGTGCTCACTCCTTGACAGTTCGGGCCACCTGCAAGAGTCGTCAAGGAAACATGCTCTCTTACAGGCAGCCTATCTGCCAAGAAGAAAAATGGTGATAGCCCATCATTTTTTGACCCTTTCTGTTTTGGCTATTGTACCTCTGCCGGGGGTGTTAAGCAAGTTTTTTCTGCGCGGCGGGCGTATCAGTTTTTCACACGCCTATTCAAAGAATGAGGGCTGAAGACTATCCCCTATCTGCTCAACAGCCACTGAATGCCTGCCACCGTCCGCTCGATTCCCTGGACAAAGTGGTTGCCGGGATTCAACTGGAACACCGTGTCGATGCCTTTGCTCTGGTAAAAAGCCCAGATCTCCTCTGTATTTTCCTGAACTGTTTTCAGGATTGGATTGCGTGTCTTAGCCTCCTTGTCCCCCAGAGAGAAATAGATGCAGTCCGGCCGGCTCTTCGGCTCGTGGGAGAAGATGTACTCTTTGAAGCCAGGAAACCACAAGGAACCAGACATGCACCCCACCCGAGAGAACATATCTGTCCGGTAGATAGCGTACAGGGCGAACAGACCAGCCAAAGAGTATCCGGCGATTCCCCGCCAGGACGGAACTCCGGCAAGTTCCTTCTCTGCCGTTGGGATAATCTCCGTGGTCAGGTGCCGTAGATAGTCGTCTGCTCCGCCGGTACAGGATTCGGCGTTTCTGAAGACTGGTGGACTGTCCCAGGGCACCATGTCGTGGTTCCAGTCCAGATCACTGATGGCCACCAGCGTAAACGGTGGGCAGCCATCAGGCTGCGTGGCCCCATATACCTTCTGGCCTTCATCAGAGAAGGTGTTGAGGTAGGTGATGGGGGCTTCTGGTTCGATGCTTGGAAAAATGGATACGGTTTTGCTGCCAATTGTAAAAGGCTGCATATTGGCTCATCTACTTTCTGTATCGGTAATTACTACCCACTGAAATTCGTATTGTTCTACTCATTGTACAGCAAAGAAACTGCGGGTACAACAGGTGTGAAAAGGACATATAGTTCTGCTGTAAATAAATTAAGAATCGTGCGAACACATGATTTTCTTGCGTATCTCTGTTGAATATGCTATTATTATATACAACGCTGTCAGGTGTTGGAATAAACCTTGGCGGCATGACCGCATAAACAAAATGCTCTGCCGTCTGGCAGAGCATTTTGCTTATCAGGGGGAATCTTCTTATGGCAGTCAGTTATAAAAAACTTTGGAAGTTGCTCATAGACAAGGACATGAAGAAGAAAGACCTATGCGCAAGAGCAGGAATCAGTTCAGCCTCTGTCACTAAAATGGGGAGAAACGGCCACGTTACAACAGAAATTCTGCTGAAAATCTGTACGGCGCTGAACTGTGGTATTGAAGATATCATTGAAATTGTACCTGATGACAAATAAAATTTGTGTGGCCGCACACCGAAGACAATAAGAGCGGCTGGGAAAATCGATAAAGTATAGCTATTTCAAATGACTCAAAGTATTTGCGTATGCTTGGCGCTAAACGGTATAAAGGATTGTCGGAATACTACGGAGATATCATCCATTAGAGATAACTGATTTATTTATACGCCAACGGTTGTAAGAGGATATATCATTGAGGAATTAGAATGCGCTTGTAAGTTCAAAGCTGCAAAATACAGTGTGTTTGGCAATTGGATCTTTCTCATGAGAGTTATGAAATGTCGTGTTAAAATAAGTGTTCTCAAGCAGTCCGTTTTATTGTACATAATAGTTGTTAAAATTTGTATTGCGGGTGAACTATAATGGATAATCATACTCCCGAACAACGACGGAAGAATATGCAAGCAGTAAAAAATAAAGACTCCAAAATAGAACTGTTATTGCGAAAAGAATTGTGGGCACGCGGACTCCGTTACAGAAAAAACAGTTCTAAAATTTTTGGACACCCAGATATTGTTTTTATCGGCAAAAAAATTGCCGTGTTCTGTGATAGTGAATTTTGGCATGGATATGATTGGGATAACAGAAAGAATGACATAAAATCACATCAAGAATTTTGGATTCCAAAGATAGAGCGTACAATTAAACGTGACCGGGAAGTCACAGAAACCCTTCAGGACAGTGGATGGATCGTACTTCGTTTTTGGGGAAAAGAAATTCAGAAAAATACAGTTGGATGCGCAGATATAATTCAAAAAGTATGGGAGGCACGAAAATGAGTGGATTTGCATCTGAAGAATATAATAGCTGCAAAACCTGGATTGCTGCCCAAATTCAAGCAGGTGCGACATGGGAGCAAGTTAAAAACCTTTGTGTTTCGCCGGAGTTTATTGATAGAGAACTCGAGCGTTTGAAGTACGATGAGCTGATTATTCCCTTAAAAATGGATTTGAATATGTGGAGGGACCTTGTAAAAGATATCGAAGGCAGTTACAGTCCTATTGTTGAAATGTATGGCATCTCTGCCGACGGAAACAGCAATACACTTCCCATCCCAACAGACTCGGGCTCAGCGTGGGTGCGATATAAGAATAGTCTCCTTGGGAAATATACACGAAAGCCCAAAATGTCTGAGGCGGCCGTTGCTTCTATAGAAAAGAATTCACATTGGATTTTAAACCATATTAAACGAGATACTCGTGCTGCAGGTCCCGTAAAAGGACTTGTAATGGGTAGTGTTCAGTCAGGCAAAACTGCAAACATGATTGGCTTAGTGTCCATGGCGGCGCATTATGATTGGAACTTCATTATTGTTTTGTCTGGCACGATTGATAATCTACGCAAACAAACCAGAGATAGATTTTTTGATGATTTGACCCAGAGCGGAGGCGTAAGTTGGCACATTCTGGATCGGACCTCTAATCCAGACTATATGGTAGATATTAAAACAAAAGAAAGATATCTGCTTGAAGATTTGCACTTAAATACATATCAAGATGGAAAAACCAGCGGTATGTGGATGCATAGATATGTAACTGTATGCCTAAAGAATTCCACTCGTTTACGTAATTTGATAAAATGGTTGCAGGCAAAACCCCAGCGTGCAGCAAAACTTCGTATTCTTGTTATCGACGATGAAGCTGACAAAGCCAGTGTAAATACGCGGAAGATGAAAGAAGATCTGGATGAAGAGGAGCAGGAACGTACAGCTGTAAATCAGCTGATCATTGATTTAATAAATGGTAAAGATCATGAAGGTGCTCCGTCAAAGGCACCTTTTCAGGCGATGAATTATATCAGCTATACTGCTACACCCTATGCTAATGTCTTGAACGAAGCGTACGAAAGCTCCTTGTATCCTAAAAACTTCATTTGCAGTTTACCAGAATCTAATGAATATTTCGGAGCAAAAGTAATTTTCGGAAGCAAAGACGACGCTAAACATACAGGATTGAATATTGTTCGTGAGATCCCTGAGGCTGAACTAAAAACTTTAAAACTACTTCATGACGGTGGCGCATTTACCCTTCCAGATGAATTCAAAAAGTCGATTTGTTGGTTTTTGTGTGCTGCTGCCATACTGAGGTCACGTGAACATAAAAAGCCGATAAGTATGTTAATTCATACCACAGCCCTTCAAAGCGGCCATTTTGAAGAATATGATGTTTTAAAGAACTGGTTGATTCGAGAGGCAAACACAGGAAGCATTCTGCAATTGTGTCGGGATGTATATGAGTCTGAAAAAGATGAATTTACACTAAAGGATTTATCTGAGGCATATCCGGATTATGGGCGTTTAAGTCAAGTAAATTCCGAGTTTCCAGTTTTTGATAAAATTGAGACGGAAATCAGAATTCTCCTATCAAATATTCAAAATATTATGATGGGGGAAGATAAAAGTCCTGTATATCGGGAAGATGGAATTCACCTTTGTGTGGATAACTGCAAAGCAAATAGGCTGGCAGAAGAGGGGACATATCTTCGAGTTATTTATCCTACTTCGGAGCAGTTAAGTTGCATGTCCAAGGCCCCCGTGTTTATTGTTATGGGTGGCAATACACTGTCTCGAGGCCTTACAATTGACGGTTTAGTATGTACTTATTTCGCACGCAGCTCTAACCAGGCGGATACACTTATGCAAATGGCACGGTGGTTTGGATATAGAAGCGGATATGAATTGTTACAACGAATCTGGATGCCTTCGGCAGTTAGAAAAAAGTTTGAATTGATGGAGGAAATTGATGAAAAGCTAAAAGCCGAATTTGAAGACTTTATGGAGAAGGGCCGCAGTCCGGCACAATTCGGTCCTAAGATTATGAGCACGGCCAAAATAGCTAAATTTATGCTTTCGGCAAAAAATAAAACTCAAAATATTGAAGAATGTGAATTTGATTTCAGCGGGGACAGTTATGAGACTACTGACTTTATGGACGATCAGAATATACTCTCTGAAAATATACAAAAAACCGAAGCTTTTCTAAAAAAACTCGGAACAGCAAAAAAATCCGAGATAAGTGACTCCGCATACATCTGGAGAAATGTTCCCGTTAATACCATTCTAAATGAGTTCTTGGGAAATGGGAAATATCATATTTTCGACTGCTCTTCTTTGTCTGCAGACATTCCCGTATTTCTTACATGGCTTAAAGGAATGAATGCTGACGGCCATTATTTAAAGTGGAATGTAGCAGTTTCTGGAGACAGCAAGGCGGCTGAATATTGGTATGTCGAAGATAAGAATATCGGTAAAATAACTCGTACTAAGAAAAAGACGCATACTCCCGGATACATTGATATTGGATCGTTGCGTTCTGGTCGTGATGTCCTATGTGATGTGCAGAAAAGCGCATTGACACCAGGTCAAAAGCTTATATTGGATACCGCAATAAAAACTGGAAAAAACCTAATTTCCGTCCGTGGTACAATAGGCTTAGAGGATATCCCGCTTTTGCTCCTTTACCGAATTAGCAAAGATCAAGGTAAAGATACAAAAACCAGAGAAAAAATCGGGAGTACCGAAGATGTAATTGGATTCAGTATAATCGTGCCGGGTGACTCTATCGGCAAAAGTCATGTTAAATCAGTAAGGGTAAAAATCCCTGTTCAATAAAAGAAAGTGTGACAACAATGCTTGAAAGATTTGTCCTCCCGATTGATTACGGTGTTTCTTACGGAAGCGTTACATTAAAATCACTCCAAAATGATAATGTTCCAGAGTTGGATCTTCTTGTGCGGGAAGCTATCCAAAACAGTTCAGATGCGTCGCTACAAGAAACTGATCCGTTCTTTATTGTTAATTTTACAACTGGCTCCTTTTGCCCCTCTAAATTTAACTTTTATATGACGGGGATTGAAGAATATCTCAATGATCGTTTTCCGTCTGAGCATGCAGATTTTTTAGAAATTCGTGATTTAAAGACTTCTGGATTAACAGGGTGTATTCGTAAAGCAGATATTAAAAAAGAAGATCACGGTAACTTTTTTAAGCTTATTTATGATACAGGAAAGCGTCAAACACAAGCTGGTGCCGGAGGTAACTGGGGATTTGGTAAAAGTGTTTATTACCGTGTAGGTATCGGAATTGTTATCTTTTATTCTCGTATTAAAAATGAAACCGGCTATGAGTCAAGGTTAATGTTAAAGCCGACCTGATTTGACGAAAAAAAGCCGGGCTGTTT
>UMGD01008855.1_pt1 | contig 12247 bp, 10 predicted proteins | sample 1965201 | NCBI WGS metagenome assembly UMGD01 (sample SAMEA4836066, study PRJEB28245) | human gut metagenome | biome: gut microbiome; material: fecal sample | place: Denmark | collected 2008 | reverse complement strand
TGTATCAAAAGCTTATATAACAAGAGTTGGAGAAGGTCCTTTTGCAACAGAGCTCAACGACGAAACAGGCAAAAAAATACGAAATATAGGCCATGAATACGGCACAACAACAGGACGCCCGAGACGCACAGGATGGTTTGACGCTGTTGTGGCGAAATACGGCGTTCTCGTTAGCGGCTTAACTTCTATGGCAGTTACAAAGCTTGATGTGTTTGATTCTTTTGATGAAATAAAAGTATGTACTGCCTATAAAGATTCAAGAACCGGTGAAATTTATAACTACTATCCCACTAATGTCAATATCCATAAATATATTGAACCGGTATACGAAACCCATGCCGGATGGAAATGTGACATTACAAAGATCACAGATTATGACAAACTGCCTTGTAACGCAAAAAAATATTTGTCTCGTCTTGAAGAGCTTATGGGAGTAAGAATTTCCATTATCAGCGTGGGCCCTGACCGTAATCAAACTATCTTTAGATAAATTGGTAATTGAAAAAATAAAAAAAGTGTTGACGGGAAATTTTGTTCTTGTTACATTAAATAAGCAAACCGAAACAAATTGAAAATTTAATAAAAAATGCGTCACTAGCTCAGCAGGTAGAGCACTCCCCTTTTAAGGGATAGGTCCCGCGTTCGAATCGCGGGTGACGCATTTTTTTATTGGCCAAATTATTTATTTTGCATAATAGTCAATAAAATGATAAATAAAATCAATTTTATCGTCTGGCAAATACTGCAGCACATTTTTTATTTCATCCAGCTTTTCTGTATTTGTTTTAATATGAGAATATTCAAACAGCGTTTTCAATTCAATATTTAAAGTTCTAGATATTTTCTCAAGAGTAGTTAATGAGGGGAAATGGCGTCCTATTTCTATTGCGCTTAAAGAGCAAGGTTCAATATCAATCAACTCTGCTAATTGTTCCTGCGTATAACTTCTGTATTTACGAAGTTCTTTTATTCTTTTACCCAAAAGTTTTCTGCTATCCATAAGGTATCCTTCTTAATAAGATAATAACGGATTAAGCAGCAGAAATTAATTGTAAAAAACACATACTTTTATATAAAAATATGTAAAATAAGCATAGTTATATTTGTAAAACACAGAATTTTATTATAAACTAAATTTTGTACACATGGTTTTGTACAAAGAAGAAAAAGCAGACCAAATCTCTATTGGCTTTTTCTTAAAAATCTACTCAAGAGATTTGGTCATTTTCTTTTATTGGAGAGTATCTTGAATTTATTAGAAGCTAGAGAAGAAAAAAGAAGAAACAATATTGCTGTTTTTGCGCATTATGACAAAGACGACAGTATAGACGAATATGTTATTTTTTATCTAAAACAACTAAAATCAATATGCAAATATTTAATTTTTGTTTCAGACTCCAATTTGCAGTCAAGTGAATTGCAAAAAATAGAAAGTATTGTTGATTATTCTTTATCAAAAAAACATGGAGAATATGATTTTGGTTCTTATAAAAGAGGCATAGAATTCGCACGACAAAAAGGTTTATTACAAGAGGCAGATAACCTTATACTTTGTAATGACAGCTGTTATGGGCCATTTTATCCTTTGGAGCAAACAATGGATGAAATGAATTCTAGAGCTTGTGACTTTTGGGGAATTACAAAAAATGTAAATATAGTTGAAAGAAAAGCATACCCTTGTAAAGAAACGAATAATAAACATGTTCAATCATATTTTATGGTTTTCAAAAAACAGGTATTAAATTCAGAGGCATTTAAAAACTTTTTAGAATCTATAACCGCAGAAGCAGAGAAGAAAAGTATTATTATCAAATATGAAATAGGCCTATGTGCACAACTTTGCAGAGCAGGTTTTATTTTTGATACAAAATTTGATAAACCAATCGTTTATTACAATATTGCAGATTTAAGTGAAAAAAATACAAAGCTTTTCATTTTTATGAAAAAGGAAACATTAAGACAGATCTATTTTACAAAATTATTTAACAACTGGTTTTGCAAAATCAAAAATCAAAGCAGTTATTCCATCAAACTTATTAAAGAAAATTTTCTAAGAAATAGAGATATAAAAAATATTAAACTTATAACAGTAAAAAAATGTTTGCTCCGTCTTCATTTACAAGAACGGAAAATTTTTGTTTTGGGAAGGTGGTACGACTTTTCTAATGCAAATAAGGAGTTAAAAAATGTGTAGAGTATCTGTTTTGATGCCTGTATATAATGTAAAGACAGAGTATTTAAAAGCTGCAATTGAGAGCATACTTACTCAAAGTTTTTCAGATTTTGAGTTCATAATTCTTGATGACAATTCTTCAATAAGTATTGAGAACATTATACATTCATATAATGACCCAAGAATAAAATTTTATAGAAACTCATCAAACATTGGTATAGCTGAATCTCGAAATAAACTGATGGATTTAGCAAAAGGCGAATATGCAGCATTAATGGATAATGATGATATATCAGAACCCAATAGGCTATCCAAACAAGTTGAATTTTTAGATAGTAATCCTGATATTTCTATAATCAGCAGTGCATATGAAAGGCTAACAGACAAAAAAATTGTAAAACATCCTGTTAATGTACGCTACTTTGACTTACTGAAAGGCTGCGTGATTGCCCACCCTGCAGTTATGTTTAGAATAAAAGATTTGAGACATTATAACTTAAAATATAATCCCAATTTTATTTGTTCACAGGATTACGAACTTTGGAGCAGGGCTATTCGATTTTTAAAAATAGCAAATTTACCGGATGTATTGCTGAAATATCGAATTTTTGACGAAAGTATTACACAAAAAAAAGCACAAGTTGCTATAGATGAAGACTCAAGAATAAAACAAAATATGCTCGACTTTTTAACAGAAGATAAACATATTCAAAATAATCTTAAAACAATGTTTTTTTATGCAGAAAGCACAAGAAAAAACACATTATTGGAAAATATCTTCTCTTTAAGAAATATCGGAAACAGAAAAGTATTAACAATTTTAGGAGTAAAAATAAAAGGAGAAATAGATGAAAAGCCCTAAAGATATGGTAAATCTCCAAATAGATATTACCAATGCTTGTATACATCAATGTTCAAATTGTACAAGATTTTGTGGACATCATAAAAAACCATACTTTATGGATTTTGAAACCTTTAAAAGAGCTGTAGATTCATTTGATGGATGGAATGGCTGTGTTGGCATAATAGGTGGAGAACCAACTTTACATCCAGAATTTGAAAAATTTGTTGAATATTTACGAAATAAAAGAATAGGTAAACAATTAAATTTGTCTAGAGAGCCTATATGTAATATGCAAGAACATATTTATGAAAATCTCCTAGTAAATCCTAATTACCAAATGGGTCTGTGGTCATCATTAAATTTAGGATATTATAAATACTTTGAGGTTATTAATGATTCTTTTGATATGCAATTCTTAAATGATCACGATAACAAATGTCTACACCAGGCTATCTTAATAAGTAGAAAAGAACTAGGCATCACAGATGAAGCATTTATAAAAAGAAGAGATAATTGTTTTGCACAAAATAATTGGTCAGCGACAATTACGCCCAAAGGAGCGTTTTTCTGTGAAGTTGCTGCTCATTTAGATATGCTTTTCAATGGCCCAGGAGGATGGCCTATTGAAAAAGGCTGGTATGATAGACAACCAAATGAATTTGGAGAACAATTACAATGGTGTGAATTTTGTGGATTATGCCTTGATGTACCCAAAAGAATATCATGTGATGAACGTGATGACATATCCCCCAATTTACTTCAAAGATTACAAGAAATAGGTAGCCCTAAAATCAATAAAGGTAAATATGTAATATTGGATCCACAAAACTATGATGAAACAAATTACAAATCCTTTGAAAATGCCAATGATTATATGGATGCAGGAGGAAACCAAAGAGCATCTATCAATAATCGAATGTACTATCCAAAAGAATTTATTATTTCTAATACTCAAGGATTAAAAAGTTTAATAAAAGAGAAAAAGCCTAAAGATTGGATAATAGTTTCAAATAACAAAGCTAATGCAATTGATGCAAAAAATTATTTTAAGGATCTAGTAATTAATCCAGGCTGCATTTACAAATTCAAAAATTGTATTATTTTTAATGTCATAGCAAAATCAATAAGGAATATAATACTTGATATAGACAAATTTGACTACTATAACATAGAAAAATATTATCCAAAAGACAAAATAATTTATGTATCAAAACATTATAAATTAAAATATTCTATAAAAAGAATAAAAAAAATCTTAAAAAAACAATTCAAAAATTTGTTAAATAATACAAAAAAAATATTTTCTATACACAATAAAAAAATAGATAATGTAAACTATAAAGTATTAACGATATTTTCAAAAACATTCAAACTTTTTCCTATAGAAGAATACTATATTATAAAACTACAAGGTGGATTTGGGAATCAGATGTTTCAGTATGCATTGGGAAAAAGTCTTGAAAAAAACACTAATAAAAAAGTCTACTATGATTATTCCTGGTTTAAAAATAAAAAAACAGGCAAAGAAAAAACGGCAAATGGAATAAACTATAGAAATTTTGAATTAAAAATTTTTAACATAAAATTACCATCGTATGAAACTAAAAAATTTAATATTATAACTGTAAAAAAGAAAATAAAATCTATTTATACTGAATGCATACCAAATAAATTTGATGAAACAATATATACAATGCCAAGCGGCACTTATTTTGATGGATATTTTCAAAATGAAAAGTATATTGAATCAATAAAAGAAGAATTAAAAAAAGATTTTGTTCTTCCTCCAATTGATACGAATGATAAATATAATCAGAAGCTATTAAATAAAATAACTTCTTGTGAAAACCCGGTATTTATACACGTAAGAAGAGATGATTATCTTAGTTTTAACGCAGAATTAAATATAGAATTTTATAAAAAATCTGCTCAATACATTGCAGAAAAAATTGAAAAGCCTACCTTTTTTGTCTTTTGTGCGGAAGATCCCAATTATATAAAAGAAAACTTTAACATTGGATATGAATACGAACTAATTGGAGAAAATAATAAAACTGAAAAGAATTACTATGAAAATCTTAGACTAATGATGGCCTGTAGGCATGGAATATTGGCAAACAGCTCTTACTGCTGGTGGGCTATCTATTTATCTAACGAAAATAAAGAAATTATAATTGCACCATTTCCTTGGATGAATGGAGTTAGCGATGAAATTATTTGTGATAATTGGGTAAAAATAGAAAGATAATTTATATGAAAATCATTGTTACTGGAGCAAATGGATATATTGGCAGTCATTTAGTTAGAGAGCTTTTAGACAATAATCACGAAGTAATAGCCATAGATTTACATCATGATAATATTGATAAAAGAGCATTAATCTCTGATGAGGATATTTTTAACGAAGAAAAAAATCTTTTTGAAAAATGGAATAAGCCAAACGCAATAATTCATCTTGCTTGCAAAGATGTACCTATTCATAATTCTTTATGGCACATTGAATCCATTCCTAAAAGCTTTAAGTTCTTGAAAAATCTTATTGATTCTGGATTGCAACAAGTTATAACTGTTGGCTCAATGCATGACATAGGATATTATGAAGGTGCGATTAATGAAAATACAACACCAAATCCGCAAACTTTTTATGGTATATCAAAAGACACATTGAGAAGGATACTTGAAGTTTATATTAAAGATAAAAATGTAACATATCAACATTTAAGATTTTATTATACATATGGTGATGACGAACAAAGTTCCGGTTCAATTTTTTCTAAAATATTGCAAATGGAAAAAGAGGGCAAAGATAGCTTTCCTTTTACAGATGGAAAAAATAAGTTTGATTATATACATATCAATGACTTAGCTAAGCAAATTCGCGCAGTGGTTGAACAAAAAGATATATCTGGTATTATTAACTGCTGTTCTGGGAAGCCTGTTGCTATAAAAGACAAGGTAGAGGAATTCTTGAATGAGAATAATTTAAAAATCAGACCTGATTTTGGTAAGTTCCCCTCTCGTCCATATGATTCGCCTTGTGTATACGGTGATAATTCAAAAATTATGAAGATATTAAAGAAGGAGTTATAAATTTGAAACTAGGAATATCCTATAATCTATTTGACGGTGAAGAATTGCTTGAATCATCAATTAAATCCGTAAGGAATGAAGCTTTTCATATTAATGTTGTATACCAAACAATATCATATTATGGAAATAAAGCAGAAACTGACATAGAAAAATTTTTGTTACATTTGAAAGCCAAAGGTTTAGTTGATGAAATACATCATTATAATGAAGACTTTTCTAAGCCGCAAAAACATTATTATGAGAGAAAAAAAAGAGATATAGGCTTACAAATTGCAAAAAAATTTGGCTGTACTCATTTTCTTAGCATGGATGTTGATGAGTTTTATGACGAAAAACAATTAAATTTTGCAAAGTCATTTATTGAGCAAAATAAAATAAAAACATCGGCTGTTTCAATTTTAGAATACTTAAAAAATCCTCAATACAGGTTTGTCAGCAGTTATACTTTTACACCTCAAGACAATTATAACTTCTATGTTCCATTTATTATGAAAATTAATAAAATCTTACCTCAAAAACATACAGGTAAATTTTATCCTTGTCTTGTAGATCCGTCACGTTCATTAAATAACAATGAAAAATTTTATTTGTTTAGCAGACAAGATATTGTTATGCATCACATGAGTACAGTACGCAAAAACTTACATAAAAAATATGCGAATTCAAATCTGAACCTAGGAGATGAGAATGTCTTAAAAGAAATTCAAGATATAAAAAATGATATTTTAAACTGGGATTTTGAAAATAACCGTATTGAGGGCAGCAATTATTCGCTATTCAGAAAAAAACTTATCGAAAAGGTTGATAATAAATTTAATATAAATATTGATTAAACATTACAAATACCCCTTCAAATACTGTCCTGTATAGGATTCTTTGCGTTTTATGATTTCTTCTGGTGTTCCTTCAAAAATCACCTGCCCTCCGTCGTTGCCGCCTTCGGGGCCCAGATCTATTATGTGATCAGCAACTTTTATCAAATCCATATTGTGTTCAATAATCAAAATTGTGTTACCGGCATCAGCCAGCTTATTGATGATTTTAATAAGTTTATCCAGATCATACCAGTGCAGCCCGACTGAAGGTTCATCCAGAAGATACAGGGTTTTGCCTGTAGCTTTTTTATTGAGCTCCGAAGCAAGTTTTATTCTCTGGGCTTCTCCGCCTGAGAGAGTTGTGGCACTCTGGCCGAGTTTTATATAACCAAGACCTACATCATACAATGTTTTTAAGCGGCTTTTTATCTTAGGAATATTTTCAAAGAATACATAAGCTTCGGCAACAGTCATATTTAGGACATCGGCTATTGTTGCACCTTTATATTTTACTTCTAGAGTTTCTCTGTTGTAGCGCTGGCCTTTACAAACATCGCATTTTACATAAACATCCGACAAAAAGTTCATCTCAATTTTGAGCAAACCGTCACCTTTACAGGCCTCACACCTTCCGCCTTTTACATTGAAACTGAACCTGCCCGGTTTGTAGCCTCTTACTTTTGCTTCATTTGTCATAGCATATAAGTCTCTGATGTGCGTAAAGACATCAGTATAAGTTGCAGGGTTGGAACGAGGAGTTCTGCCAATAGGGGATTGGTCAATATCAATAATTTTGTCAATATGTTCAAAACCTAAAATCTCATCAACACCTATTGGTTTGGGCTTGTTTCCTCTAAGTTTATGAATTGCATATTCGTGTATCAAATCCTGCATTAATGTAGATTTTCCTGATCCGGATACACCGGTCAAGGCTACGATTTTTCCTAAAGGAATATCAACATCGATATTTTTAAGGTTGTTAAGATGAGCATTTTTTACTCTTAAAAATTCGCCATTGCCATCACGTCTTTTAGATGGAACCGGAATTTTTTTAGCACCGCTTAAATATTGACCGGTGATGGAATCTTTGACCTGTTTGATTTCATCGAGTGTACCTTTTGCAACAACTTTCCCCCCGTGCACTCCGGCTCTTGGCCCGATATCAACAATGTAATCTGCATTTTTCATTGTATCTTCGTCGTGTTCAACAACAATAAGTGTATTGCCAAGGTTACGCAAACGCAAAAGTGTTTTAATCAACATATCATTGTCACGCTGGTGAAGGCCTATTGAAGGCTCATCAAGAACATATAATACACCGGAAAGACCGCTGCCTATTTGCGTTGCAAGCCTAATACGCTGCGCCTCTCCTCCAGAAAGAGTCAAAGACAGCCTGCTCAAATTCAAATACCCGAGCCCAACATCCAGTAAAAATTTTAAACGGGCACGGACTTCTTCCAGTACCTGTTTTGCTATTTTCATTTGAAAATCATTGAGCTCAAGAAACAGGTCTGAAAAGAATTTAAAACTTTCTGTTATAGGCATATTTGTAACTTCAAAAATATTTTTGCCTCCTACTGTAACAGCAAGAGCAAAAGGAGTGAGCCTTGCACCGTGACAATCCTTGCATGGAGTCATTTTCATATATTTTTGAATTTCTTCTCTCCAGTATTCACCGCCTGCTTCATTATATCTTTTTTCAAGAAAAGGAATAACACCCCAGAATTTCATCTTTTGAGTAGTGTAGCGATGTGTACCAAACTGTTTTACGCGGAAGTTTACAACCTCTTTTCCACCGTATAAAATCAAATCCTGTTCTTCTTTTTTTAGTTCTTCGAAAGGTTTTTCCAGGTCAATACCGTAATGATCTGATACTGATTGCAAAATATCCGTGTAATAAGACGTAGTAGTTTTACTCCATGGATAAATTGCCCCTTGTTTGATAGACTTTTTTCTATCCGGTACAACAAGATCGGGATCAATAACAAAGTCATACCCGAGACCCGAACATGTAGGGCAGGCACCATATGGATTGTTAAAACTAAACGTACGAGGAGCTAACTCTTCAAAGCTCAAACCGCATTTAGGGCAAGCAAGTTTTTCAGAAAAAATTAATTCTTTATCACCTATTACATCAACTGTCATCAAGCCGTTAGCTTTTTTTAGCGCAATTTGAGCACTGTCAGCAAGTCTTGATTTTGCAGAATCTTTAATAACAATTCTGTCCACAACAACATCAATATCGTGCTTTTTGTTTTTTTCAAGCTTTATATCTTCAATGTCTGTATCATCAAGATTGTAAAGCTCTCCATCTATTTTTAGACGGATGAAACCTTCCTGTTTTAAATCATTAATAAGAGATGCAAATTCGCCTTTTTTCCCTCTGGCAACAGGGGCAATAACCTGGATTTTTGTGCCTTCCTCCAGCTGCATAATTTTATCAACTATTTCATCAATTGATTGCGGTTTTATTACATCACCGCACTTTGGACAATGCGGTGTGCCTATACGAGCGTATAAAAGACGCAGGTAATCATAAATTTCCGTTACGGTCCCGACAGTAGAACGCGGGTTGTTAGAGGTGGATTTTTGGTCAATCGAAATAGCCGGAGAAAGTCCGTCTATACTTTCTACATCAGGTTTATCCATCTGACCGAGAAATTGACGTGCATAAGTAGACAAGCTTTCTACATAGCGTCTTTGTCCTTCTGCAAAAATTGTGTCAAAAGCCAGCGAGCTTTTACCCGAGCCGGATACACCGGTAAAAACAATCAATTCATTTTTTGGCAGTTCTAAGTCTACATTTCTTAAGTTATGCTGATTTGCACCTTTAATAAGAATTTTATCATTCATAATTTTATCTCTATTTAACCCTGAAAATATTATTCCACAAGACGGTTTGTTATTCAATTTATGTTTCTTGTATAATATAAACACCCATAAACACTCATATAAAGTGAAAGGTTTTTATGTTTGAACACATACACGCATTTTTAGGATATTTTTCAAAACTATTTGTAACACTGGACGGGATAGGCTTAGCGCCTGTATTTATTGCATTAACAGCAAATTCCAAAGAAAAATGGCGCAATATAATGATGAATAAAGCCATTGTTATAGCATTTTTTATTCTTTTATTTTTTGCATATACAGGTTCGGTCGTACTTGATTTGCTTGGTATAAGCCTTACTGCGTTAAAGATTGCAGGCGGTATTTTGTTATTGATTATGGCAATTGACCTTGTTCTTGGCAATCCTGAACCGGCAATGAATAACGAAAATAAAGAAGAACGCAAAGAATCAATGAAAAGAACAGATATATCTGTTTTCCCTCTTGCAATACCTCTTTTATCGGGCCCAGCAACCATTACAATGCTTACAATATGCATGAAAAACTCTCAAGGCGATGTGCTTGACCGTTCTTTAATTATTGCGGCATTATTTTTCAACCTTGTAGTGTGCTGGCTGATTTTAAAATTCTCTTCAAAAGTCAGTAAAATTTTAGGCAAAACAGGTGTGAGTGTTATAAACAGAATTGTCGGAATCTTACTTGCAGCAATGTCTTGTGAATTCCTTATGAACGGTTTAGTTGAGATTATTAAAAGTGCCAGGTAATTAAAATGGAACAAAAAGAATTAATAGAAAAAATTAATACATTAAAAAAAGAAAAAAATGCAATAATACTCGCCCATACGTACCAGAATGTAGAAATTGACGAAGTAGCTGATTTTACAGGCGATTCATTGTATCTAAGCCAGCAGGCGGCTAAAACCGATGCAGATATTATTATTTTTGCCGGAGTGTATTTTATGGCAGAAACAGCAAAAATCCTCTCGCCTGACAAAAAAGTCTTACTCCCAAATATGAATTCAGGCTGTCTTATGGCTGATATGATTAATTTACAGCAATTAAGAGAATTTAAAGCTAAAAATCCAGATATTCCTGTTGTGTGCTATGTAAATTCCACTGCAGAAGTAAAATCAGAATGCGACATATGCTGCACAAGTGCAAATGCTGTCAATGTAGTACGTTCTTTAGGGGTCAAGGAAGTTTTGTTTGCTCCTGATACATATCTTGGAACTCACGTTGCAGCGATGCTGCCGGATGTTAATGTTATCACATATCCAGGGTATTGTCCTACACACTTAAGAATTAAACCTGAGGACATAATTGAAAAGAAAAAAGTATATCCGCAGGCAATGGTGCTGGCTCATCCCGAATGCCACAGAGAGGTCACAAAACTTGCAGATTTTGTGGGATCAACAACAGCCATTATAAATGAAGCGAAAAAATCCGATAAAAAAGAGTTTATTATAGTAACAGAGCAGGGTGTAGTAGACAGACTCAAACGTGATTGCCCTGAAAAAGAGTTTATTCTCGTAAGCAAAAAAGCAATTTGTCCCAACATGAAATGGAACACACTTGAAGATATTCTTCATGTTCTTGAAACAGAAGAAAATGAAATTAATGTTGATGCTCAAATAGCTAAAAAAGCTGTCAGCACAATTGACCGTATGATAAAAATCAACGGTTAATTAAGAAATAAGTAGTTAAATACTTATTTCTTCTAACAGAACAACAGCATCAACAGCAAGGCATTTACCTTCACCAATTGGTCCCATCCATTCCATGGATTTTGCTTTGACTGATACCTGATTGAGCTCAAGATTTAAAACATCAGCAAGATTCTTTTGAATAGCTTTTATAAAAGGCCCCAATCTCGGCTGCTGGGTTTTAATTGTTGCATCAATGTTGTTGATTTTATAACCTTCTTTTAATACAAGATACATTGCTTGAGCAAGCAGCTCTGTACTATCACAACCATAATATTGAGGGTCTGTATCAGGAAAGTGCTGACCTATATCACCAAGAGCAAGTGCTCCGAACAAAGCATCAATAATCGCATGGCACAATGCATCGGCATCAGAGTGTCCTAAAAGTCCCTTGTTATGGTCAATTTTCACCCCTCCGAGTATCAAATCTCTTTCTTCTGCAAACTGGTGTAAGTCAAATCCTTGTCCTATTCTAAATTGCATATTTTTCCCCTATAAACTTTGCAACAGCACAGGCAACTCCATCGTTGTCCACTGTTTCCGTCACATAATCCGCTATTTTCTTTAAATCTTCTGTTGCATTGCCCATTGCAACCTTTACGCCTGCTGCAAGAAGCATTTCTATATCATTATCCTGATCACCACAGGCCATTATTTCCTCTTTATTGATACCCCATTTTTCAGCAAGGAAGCGCACTGCATTTCCTTTTGTGGCAGAAGGGCTGGAAAACTCACAGAATCTTGGCGTTGAACGTATAACATAAAGTTTTCCT
>UMGD01040628.1_pt1 | contig 12370 bp, 10 predicted proteins | sample 1965201 | NCBI WGS metagenome assembly UMGD01 (sample SAMEA4836066, study PRJEB28245) | human gut metagenome | biome: gut microbiome; material: fecal sample | place: Denmark | collected 2008 | reverse complement strand
CCGTTTCGAGTTCCGCAAGCCAGACTTGCTGCTGCTCAAGCGGTAATTGAGTTCAAACACTCAAAAGAAGAAGTCGGTACACTCGGCTGTAAGTAATATAAATAGAATCTTAAAATGATTCAAGAGTTAAAAATAAAGACCCCTTGCGTTTTGTGAGGGGTTTTTGTTTTACATAAATGTAATATTTGGTAAAATAAAAACAGGGTTATATACCACGCTCCCATCGGCACACTCGATTAAATGAGGAAATCGGCCGGAAAGGGGGTGATACTATGACCGTGAAAATAATAAAGACCATTATAACGGCAATTATAACAGTCCTTAAAATTTTCTTAATTTGGTTATAGGGTATGAAGAAGAAGCTCTAAAAAAGTCATATTTTTTTAGGGCTTCACCCTATATAATAATTATAAACCATTTTTATTAATTTTCAAGACAATCTTAATTTAATATCCTGTCTAATTCTTTTGTTTTGTATAAATGTTCCAGATTATCGTATCCGCCGACATAATGGCCGTTTATGATTATTTGCGGAACAGTTGAAATGCATGGCTGGTTGTATTTTTGGCTCAAATTTGCGCACATTTCATCAAAATTTTCATCGCAGTTGATTTCTTCAAATTCGATATTTAGCATTTTCAAGAGCCTTTTTGCTTTAACGCAGTATGGGCAGCTTGTAGAGGAATATACAATAGCTTTGTTCATAAAATACTCCTAAAGTTTTTTGTGCTGTTTATTAATGTATTTTATTATATCATCAGACTCGTACATTTTGACATCGTGTGTTGGGTCATATAAAAAAGGAACCTGTTCTTTTCCTCCAAGAGCTATTAATGTTTTGTGATGAATTGGTGAAGTTACATCTGCTTTTTTGTATTTAATGTTGTGTTTATCAAGGTATTCCATCACTTTCTTAGAATACGGGCATTGTTCTAATATAAAAAGTTTTAACATTTTTCTCTCCTCTTTTTTATTTTTTATTATCTGATTAAATGTTTTTAATTTTATTCCCCGACCGTATTGTTTTAGATTAGTCTTTTTTAAGACAAAGAGTTTATTGCGAGAGGGCGGGTTTTAATAGTATAATAATTGAGTATTTCAGACTTTGCGGCGGAGTTTTATGTACGAGAATAATGTAGAAAACAAAGTTGATATAATAGTTGTCGGTGCAGGGCCGGCCGGTGTCAGTGCGGCAATTACGGCAGCAAGAGGCGGAAAAAAAGTTGTGCTTGTTGAGCGTGCTCCTTATGCGGGTGCAAAAAATATGTATGGCGGTTTGATTTATTCTCACGCAGCGCAGGAGATTTTTCCCAACTATAAAGAAGCACCTGTTGAAAGATATATTTCAAAACACAATTATGTCTTGCTCTCAGATGAAGACTCCACGGAAATTTCATATAAAAACCCGTCTCACGAAGAGTGCGCTTTTGTTGCAATCCGTGCAAAGTGGGATAAATGGTGTGTAGAAGAGGCTGTTAAAGAGGGCGTTTATTTTGCACCCGATACCCTTGTAAAAGAGCTTATTGTAAAAGATGGCAAAGTTGTTGGTATCACAACGGATGTAGAGGATTTTTACGCAGATGTTGTGATAATTGCCGACGGCGTAAACTCTCTTCTGGCAAGACAAATAGGCCTTAGAGAAGACATAAAGCCCAAAAACGTTGCCCTTGCTGTAAAAGAAGTAATCAGACTTGCGCCTGAGGTTATAGAAAAAAGATTTTCCTTAAAAGAAGGCACAGGCTGCGCCATGGAACTTGTCGGGGGGCCGCTTGCACAAATGTTTGGCATGGGTATTGTTTATACCAACAAAGATTCTGTTGCAGTGGGAATAGGGGTTTCTCTCGAGGACTTGAAAACACGCAAAGTCAAACCTTATGAGCTTTTAGATGCTGTAAAAAAACATCCTTTTGTTGCAGAACTCATAGAAGGCGGCGAGTTATTGGAATATTCTGCGCACCTAATACCCGAAGGCGGATACAAAGCCGTGCCGAAACTCTATACTGACGGGGCTATGGTGGCAGGTGACGCAGCGGGGCTTGTTAACAATGTGCATTTTGAGGGCACGAATCTTGCTATGATTAGCGGAAAACTTGCTGCACAAACAGCTCTCGAGGCGTTTGAACGCGGTGATTTTTCTTCAAACACCCTTTGTTTGTACAAAAAGATGCTCGAAAACAGCTTTGTTTTAAAAGATTTGAAAACCTACAAAGACGTTGTGCGCACCCTATCCGGCCGTGCGGGTTCGTTTTTGACATACTACCCCGCCAGAATCAATGAATTTTTCAGCATCTTCACCTGTGCTGACGGGGTGCCCAAAAAAGGTAATTTCCAAAAATTCACAAAAGAATTTTTTACAAAACGCAGCCTGTCTGAACTCTTTAAAGACGCAATTGCAGGCATAAAAATAGTATTCGGGATATTAAAATAAAATGGACAAAAAAATCGAAGACAAACTCTATACACTAAAATACAAAACAGACTCAAAATGCCACCTTGAGCCCGAGCAATCAAAATGCTTGCAATGTTTGGACAAAACCTGTACAATAATATGTCCGGCAAACGTATACAGCTACAGCGAGACAGATAAAAAGCTCACGGTAAGCTACGAAAAATGTCTGGAGTGCGGCGCTTGCAGAATTGTCTGCAAAAACATAAAATGGACATACCCCAAAAGCGGCAAAGGGGTAATATACAAAAAATCGTGATACAGCCTAAGGAGTGAGGTATGAAAGAAGAATACAGCGAAAACTACCGCAGATGGTATGACAAAGACCCTATCTTGTCTAAATCAATGAGCACACTGGAAAAATCTGACGACGAAACCCAGATAAAAGTTGCGCTCAATTTGATTAAAATCATCATAGAGCACAACATCTCTGAACACACTTTCACAAGCGTAGAAGATATGATGAATTCTGTTGAAGAGGGTCTTGTGGAAAAAGGCAAAAGCAGATGGTATGATCTTGATACAACAGTGAGAACAGCCATCAACATGCTGGAAAACAGCCCTGTGCCGGTTCAAAAAGCGGTTGCCAAAGAAATGGCAAAAATGGTTGTCGACAAAATTAAAGAAGACAAAGACGAACAAGACGACGACGAAGAAGTATAATCTTGGAAAAAGTTTGGAAAATAAAAGAGCATAAAGACATCCCTAAAGAAATTATAAACGCTGCGGGGAGCGGGCTTCTTGCACAATTGCTTGTGCAAAGAGGGATGGATACCGTGCAAAAAATTACGGATTTTCTCAATCCTTCTCAAATGAAGATTACCTCTCCTTTTGTTTTTTGCGATATGCAAAAATCCGTGGACAGAATTTTTGACGCAATAGAAAAACAGGAAAAAATCATAATCTACGGAGACTTTGACTGTGACGGCGTTACATCGACCTCTCTTCTTTACAAAACGCTTACACATCTAGATGCAAACGTTGATTATTATATTCCTAACCGTGAAAACGAAAACCACGGGCTCAATACAAAAGCGCTTGTCAAACTCATTGCAAAACAAAGAGCAAAACTCATTATTACCGTAGATTGCGGGGTTAGCGACGTTGAGCAGGTGGCTTTTGCAAACGGGTTTAAGGTAGATGTAATCATCACAGACCACCACGAGGCACCCGCCGTTCTGCCGGAAGCTTATGCTATTATCAACCCGAAAGCTGTCAATGCACTTGATAAAGACCTTAATGTCGAGCAAATCAGTGCACTCAACGAGCTGGCCGGCGTGGGAGTTGCGTTTAAGCTTGCATGCGCGCTTCTTGAAACAAAACAGGATTACGACTTTGCAAACAACCTTCTGCCGTTTGTTGCAGTGGGCACAATTGCAGACGTAGTGCCGATTTTGTACGAAAACCGCTCTTTTGTGTATGCGGGGTTAAAGCTCATTGAATCAGGCATCCATTACGGTTTGACAAAACTGCTGGAATCAGGCGGGTATGAGATTAAAAACGGGGTAACATCGGAAAATATTGCATTCGGCATAGCCCCGAGAATCAATGCCGCAGGCCGCCTGGACACTGTAGAGCCGGCTGTAAAACTTTTGATTTCCGACAATAAGTCAGAAATTGACATGTGCGTGGAAGAGTTGAACAATTTTAACCGCATACGTCAGGATATATGCGAGGATATTTTTAACGAAGCTGTTGAAATGATACAAAACGAACCCCCGCAAGATGCAATTGTGCTTTATAAACAGGGCTGGCACATAGGCATAATAGGGATTGTGGCGTCAAAGCTCGTTGAAAAATTCTATAAACCCGTTTTTCTTATGACTCTAGATGAGAACACAGGGTTTGTACGCTGTTCGTCAAGAAGTATTCCCGAAGTGCACATAAGAAACGTTATTGCAGACAATGACGGGTTGTTTGAATACTTTGGCGGCCACTCGCAGGCTGCAGGGCTTGTTTTTGACCCCAAAAAATCATCGTTTGAAAAGGTAAAATCAGCGCTAATAGAGTCCACAAAACAGCAGGCAGACGGAAAAGAGCTTGCACCGTGCGTGAATATTGACCTTGAGCTTGAGGCGGGGGACGTAAATATTGATTTAATCGACACAATAAAACGACTCGAACCTTTTGGCGAAGGCAACAAGACCCCTGTTTTTGCAGTAAAAAACCTTGTGCTCAACAGTTTTAAAACAATGGGGCAAAAAAATAACCACCTTAAAATATTTTGCGAAAGCTCTGACGGCAGGCCGTTTGAGTGTGTTTACTGGAACCATGACAGCCTGAATATCCCGCAGGGCAAAGAATTTGATGTTGTGTTTTATCCAAAGCTCAATGTTTTTAACGGAATTACAACAATCCAGCTCGATGTGCAGGATGTAAAATCAGAGTTTGCTGTAAAAGACGAAAAATCTGACTTCAAACTCTATGACCACCGCAAAAAAACAAATATTTTCCGTCAGATTTGCGATTACCTTTTGACAACAAAGGTGTCCACAGAGATTTTTGCGCAGAGCAAACCAATCTGCGATACGCTCAAGACCTACAAAGAGATTGCACCAAAAATCAGGTCAAGAAAAAATCTCTCTAAATGCGCGCAGATTATGTTTTTTGACTACCCTACAAGCGAAGCTGCCTTACAAAGCCTTATTAAAAAATCAGGTGCAAAAATTTTACACTTTATGAACTACAACAACCGCAAAATTGATGCGCAAGAGCTTGTTAAGAATATCTCAGGCATGCTCAAATACGTGTGTACAAACAAAAACGGCGAGGTGAATCTCAATGATATTTCGGATTTTCTTGCTGTGTCTGACGAAGTGACAGAGCTGTGCTTTGACATGCTCGAGGAATTAGGGATGTTCGAGGTTGTTGAAAAAAATGCAGACAAATACAAAATAATGTTTTGCTCAGCGGTTGAGCTGTCCAAGATAAAAGAATCTGAAATGTACGAGGAGCTCGAAACAGAGCTTGCAAAAATCTATGACTACCGCCAGAAACTCTGCACCATGCCCCTTGAGGAGCTTATTTTATAAATTATTTGTTACAAAAATAAATATTTATTTGTTTTATGAAACAAATAAATATTTGTACTGTCTAATTGCGTAGGAATTAATTGAGGAAAGGTTAGCAATGTATCCGATATAAAAATACGGGTGCTTTATGGTATTATATTGTTGACCTGACGTAAGCAGGAAAAAGAGGTAGAATTTTGAAAATTAACTTAAAAAAATACGGTCTTACAGCATTTGCGCTTCTGGTGATTTTTGTTGCAAGTGCTATAACCACATCCGGCGGGGTGTTCGCATCTTCTCCGCAGCAGTTGTATGATCAGGTGTGGAAACTCATTAACTCAAAATACGTTGACCATACAAACAACCAGCAGGACTGGAAAAGATGGAAAAACAAATATGATAAGGTCATCAACACTGATGAGGACGCATATGTCGCAATCCAGACAATGCTGGCCAGCCTTAACGACCCTTATACAAAATTTCTTGACCCCAAAGAGTTTGAAGACGAAACAAGCTCTATCAAAGGTTCTTTAAAAGGTATTGGTGTACAAATCGGCCTTAGAGAAGGCAAACTCGTAATTATTGCTCCTATCGAAGACACTCCCGGAGAAAAAGCCGGACTTCTGGCCGAAGACGAAATTCTTGAAATCGACGGCAAATCTACAAAAGGTATTACAATTGATAAAGCCGCAGACCAGATTAGAGGCGAAGAGGGCACTTATGTAACCCTTTTGATTAAGAGAAAAAATCAGGAAAACAAACTATACAAAATCCAGCGTGCGGAAATAGAGATTAAATCCGTTTCTACAAAAACACCTGAAAAAGCACAACTGGACGACTGTGTGGGTTATATCAGACTCAGCTCTTTTATCAGTAAAAATGCTACAACAGAGTTTGAAAACGCACTTAACCAGTACAAAAACAAAAAAGGTTTTATCATAGACCTTCGCTCAAACCCGGGCGGACTCTTGAGCAACGCGATTTTGATATCTGATATGTTCCTTGACGGCGGAATCATCGTGAGCACGGTTGACCGCGACGGCTACAAAGAAACAACAAGAGCTACAAAAAGATATGTAACGGACAAACCGATTGTTATCCTTATCAACAAAGGCTCTGCGTCGGCCAGCGAGATTTTCTCGGGCGCAATGAAAGACAACAAACGCGCATTGCTTGTGGGTGAAAACACCTTTGGCAAAGGGCTTGTTCAGGAAGTTAACAAACTCATGGGCGGCTCCGGTGCAAACATCACAATCCAAAAATACCTGACACCAAACGGTACAGACATCAACAAAAAAGGTATTGCACCTGATGTGACGGTTGAGTTGACCGAAGAAAACATCAAAGCCAAAGACGATGTCCAGCTCAAAAAAGCAAACGAGCTTCTTGTAAAAATGATACAAAACCAGTCAGTTTGCTCAAAGTAAAAGTAATCACACAAAAACCCCTTCACTACAGTGAGGGGGGTTTATTATCTACACATGTAACAATTTTAAGTGTAATCATTACAATCGTTTGTAAAATACGGATTATTATATTATAATGTTAGAGCTAAAAGCGAAAACGCTTTGTGCATTAGATTAGAGACTTACTGGAATCAAGGAAAGAATGGCTTTAACCTTTCAAGAATTAATTTTAAACTTATCAAAATTTTGGTCCGATTACGGATGTATAATTCAGCAGCCTTATGACATAGAAAAAGGCGCTTCTACAATGAATCCCGCAACATTCTTGCGCTCGCTGGGGCCGGAGCCCTGGAATACCGCAATGGTAGAGCCCTGCCGCCGCCCGACAGACGCACGTTACGGCGAAAATCCCAACAGACTGGGTCATTATTTTCAGTATCAGGTGATTTTAAAGCCGTCTCCGGATAATGCGCAGGAGCTTTATTTAAAAAGTTTGGAAGCAATGGGCATTGACCTGTCGCAGCACGATGTCAGATTTGTTGAAGACAACTGGGAATCTCCCACCCTCGGTGCAGCCGGTGTGGGTTGGGAAGTATGGCTCGATGGTATGGAAATCACCCAGTTTACTTATTTTCAGCAGGTGGGCGGCTTAGAAATCAAACCCGTTGCGCTTGAGCTGACTTACGGGCTTGAAAGAATCGCTATGTATCTTCAAAATGTAAACTCTGTTTACGATGTTATGTGGAACAAAGAATTGAAGTACGGCGAAATTTATCTGCAAAATGAAATTGAGCAGTCAAAGTACAATTTTGAGGTGTCTTCTGCGGATAAATTGTTTAAAATGTTTGATTTGTATCAGGAAGAAGTTGAAAACTGCGTGGAAAATAAGCTGGTTCTGCCTGCTTACGACTACGTGCTAAAATGTTCGCATACGTTTAACCTCTTAGATGCAAGAGGCGTTATTTCAAAAGATGAGAGAATAAACTTTATCAACAGAGTTAGAAGAATGGCAGCCATGGTTGCAAAACTGTATGTTGAACAAAGAGAAGAGTTAGGTTTCCCCCTACTTAAAAACAAAATGCAAAAAGCTACAATTTAATATAAGGATATTTACATGAGTCAAAACGACGTAACAGAAGCCGGATTGGTTGAGAACTTTGTTTCAAAATTATTGAAAACAAAAAATCCCGACGATATGTTAGCGCAGTCTAAAGAGACTGGCCTGAAAAAAACCTTGAACTGGGTTGATTTGATAATCCTAGGTATTGGCGCGGTTATTGGTGCCGGTATTTTTTCTATGGTTGGCTCCGCAGTAGTGGGCACACCAGGTCACCCCGGTGCAGGCCCTGCATTGATTATTTCTATGATAATTGCTGCTATTGCGTGTATATTTTCGGCCTTGTGTTATGCCGAGTTTGCCTCTATGATTCCCGTTTCGGGCGGTGTTTATACATATACCTTCGCTACAATGGGCGAGCTGGCTGCGTGGATGGTAGGCTGGGTGCTTATGCTCCAGTACACTATCGGTAACATTGCTGTTGCTTGCAGCTGGACAGGTTATTTATTGCAGTTTTTAAGAGGGTTTGAGCCTTATACAGCTCACCTTCCTGCTGCTTTGCAAGGAATTGCACACCATATAATGTATCCGCCTTTGTGGCTTGTTAACGATTATGCTACAGCTAAGGAAGCTTATTTAAAAATGGGCCTCAACCCTGCTGATCACATACCGCACTTGCTCGGGTTTATTCCTTTTTCTGTGAATATACCCGCAATTTTAATGATATTGCTTGTTACAAGCATTCTTGTAAAAGGTATTTCAGAATCTAAAAACATGGCAGGTATCATGGTTATCATAAAACTTGTTGTTATCGGCCTGTTTATCGGTGTCGGCGCGTTTTATGTAAAACCCGATAACTGGACACCTTTCATGCCAAACGGCATTGGCAGTGTGTTGATAAGCGCGTTTACAATCTTTTTTGCATATACAGGTTTTGATGCTATTTCTACAGCAGCAGAAGAAACCAAAAACCCACAAAAAGATATTCCGATTGGTATTATAGGAACACTTGTTCTTTGTACTATCGTATACATATTTGTTGCACTTGTTTTAACAGGTGTGGTCAGATGGGACGCAATCAATATCCACGCTCCTATTGCCCATGCAATGCAAATGACAGGCCAGGGCTGGGTTGCCGGGTTGATTTCTGTCGGGGCGTTGACAGGATTGACATCTGTATTGCTCGTTATGCAGCTTGCTGCAACAAGAATTTTGTTCTCTATGGCCAGAGACAACTTTTTCCCTTCTATTTTGAAGAAAGTACACCCTGTTTATAAAACTCCGCACGTAATCACGTGGGTTGTGGGTATTGCAATGGTTATCGGCTGCATGTTCCTTGATTTGAACCTTGCCGCACAGCTTTGCATATTCAGCGTATTCACATCATTCATTATCGTGTGTGTGGGTGTTTTGATATTGAGAAAAACAGACCCCGAAAGACACAGACCTTTCAAGGTTCCTTTCTCGCCTTTCTTCCCTGCAATGGGTATAATCCTTTGTGGAGGGTTGATGATTGTTGCTATCACAAGCATGGGTAAAACAGCATTGTTGTTCCCGCTGTGGCTTGCAATTGGCATAGGTATTTACGCAGGATACGGTTACAAAAGAAACCGCAGAATCGAAAGAATTGAAGAAAAAAGACAATCAAACAAAGAGGCAAGAGAACAGGCTTCTTTATCAAAATATGAATAAATATTAACTAAAATCACAAATATTAAGAAACATAAAGTCGAATTTCTTGACGCCAAAATGCAGACCCCGTAAGCTTTTCTGTAAGGTAAGGTAAGTGACGGTGGATTATGTCAAGTTTTTCTGAAAACATCCGATAAATTCTTTATCATAAAGAAATAAGATATTGTTTTGGAAAATTTATGAAAAAGAATTCTCTTAATAGCGTTTTCAGAGCTTTTACGCTGGCAGAGGCCCTTGTGGCCCTGCTTGTTATCACGATAATTATCGCGGCTTCACTGCCGACAATTACCAAGAAAAAACGTTCAATAGACCGTGTAACACACGGTGCTTACGCGTGTTACTGGCAAAACGGCCAGCTAATCGGCAGATACCTCATCGACCAAAAAACTGCTGTAGGAAAAACATACTATGACAACACAGAAGGCAGATACGGCTGTGAATTTACACCTCCTGCAGGTGCCAAAAACTTTGTAGTTACAACAGTTGGTGGCGGCGGTGGCGGTGCTGCCACAGGTGATGAAGCGCAGGAAGCCAATCAGGTTTTTGAACAAACAGGTTCTACTTCGTATAAAGTCCCGTTTACAGGTGATTACAAGATGCTCATTGTTGGCGGCGGCGGTGGCGGCGGCAGATCTTATCAGCAATATTGGATGAATAGTAAAATTACAAGAAGAGCCTGCACTGGTACTCAGGCAGGCATGGTTTATATCTCAAGCGTAAATCTGCAAAAAGATGACAGCCTTACAATTAAAGTAGGTTATGGTGGAAGTGCTTCTACAGACTATTATAGACCTGGTTCAAGCGGTTCAGAGTCTTATGTTTATAACAGAAACGGCTTGATTGCCAGAGCCGACGGCGGCGGCGGCGGGTGCAGTTATAAGGCGGGCATTAAAATCGCCGACAGGGGCATAACCGGTTTTAATGCGTCAGGAGGTGGACAAACAGCAGGTAAGGCTTTTGGCGGCCAAAGTTTTCCAAGCATAAAGCCTGCGAATTTTGTTAATTCTTTAAATACATTCTACAGCAACACGGCCGGCAGTTATTCAATAAATACTTCAAATGCCTCAAAACCCAGAGGCACTGGATATTCCGGTAAGAGATCAGAACCGAATAATTACTATTATCATCAAAATGACTACTATGACATGCAGCCTATTACAAGGCTTGAAAGTTATGAAAGTGAATTTGGCATTGATTTTAACAGATATGTTAGAACAAATTATGATGCTAACTGTAATGGTCGTTCTGCCATGTATGGGTGTGGAAATCTTTACAACTTCAACGGTGCAGGCGGCGGCGGAGAAGGTCAAATTAATGGCGGTGCTTTTGATTTTGGTTATGCAAAAGGCGGGGATGGTATTGTCATCATAAAAGGCAGCCCTCTTTACCCGGGTAAGGGCGGCTATGCTGCAGAAGTAAAACAGACACCTTTTGCTTCACTTCCTGCAAAAACGCTTCTTTTCCCCGGCAAAGGCGGAGCAGGCGGTTATATTGAGCCTAAAAGAAGATCTTCTATAACAGGTACTCGCTATGTACCTTCGACTGTTGCACCAAAAGAGGGCGAGTCTTCTTACATAAAAAACTATTCAAAGGCTGAAGGCGGCAAACCAGCTCCGATTGTTAATATGTCAGACAACAACACAATAAATAACGAACAATCTGTATATGGCGCAATGGGCGGAAGCGGTGAAGTTGCAAACATTGCTCCTACTTACAAACAAAAAGGCGGAGCAGGCGGCTACAGCGACAAAGACCATAACGGTTATACAACTAACAACACTATACACGGTTTATCAAGACCGCTCTTTGCAAACGGAAGAGAGATTGATACCTTCAATAACCTTATAGGCGCAGGAGCAGGCGGTGGCGGCGGTACTGCTACAGGAAAAACTTATACAACATCAGATGCCAGCTCACAGGCAAAAATGCAAACATTTATTGATGCAAACCTTGGCAAAGGTGGAGACGGCACTTCCGGCATTGTATTTATTCAATGGTAATTAGTTATTTAATAAAGGAACAATATGATTAATACAAAAATGAAAAATCAAAAAAAACATAAAGCTTTCTCTCTGGCAGAAGCGCTGATAACGCTTCTTGTAATCTGTATTGTTGTAATGGCTTCCGTGCCTGTCATTACAAAAAAACGTAAAAAGATGGAGAACGTTAACAGAAACTCATTTGCTTGCTATTGGAAAGGAAATACCATCATTGGCAAATATAATCTCAACGGCAAAGTGTCAGATGCACAAACCGTTACAGAAACAGGCCCTGATGGAACATCGCGAACCGGCTGCAGATTTGACCCGCCGAGCAATGCCAAAAATTTTGTAGTTACAGTAGTTGGCGGTGGCGGAGGCGGTGCTGCTGGCAAAGGACGCGCCGAAAGTTTTGTAATTTCAGGTGGAACACAAAGCGGTAATTTTACAGTACCTGTTGACGGTTTATACAAAATTCTCGCAATAGGTTCCGGCGGTGCGGGCGGCCACACAAGTTCCGAACAGGTAAGGCATAAAAGCTGTTCTCAAGGCAGCGGCGGATGTCAGCCCCCAGCAACAACAGGCTCTCCGGCAGGCATGGTCATAACAAATGATATAAAGCTCGACAAAAACGGCCAAATCTCTTACTCGCTTGCTGATCCCGGCTGGGCAAGAGAAGACAATGACGGACACGCAAGCAACGGCGGTGATACGTGGGTTGCATACACAGGCAACGACAGCCAGACAAGTGCATACCGTTCTTTCACAATCGGTGCACA
>UMGD01042827.1_pt1 | contig 12504 bp, 9 predicted proteins | sample 1965201 | NCBI WGS metagenome assembly UMGD01 (sample SAMEA4836066, study PRJEB28245) | human gut metagenome | biome: gut microbiome; material: fecal sample | place: Denmark | collected 2008 | reverse complement strand
TTATGTGGTAGCCTCTTCTAAATTTCTTAACTTAATGCCATTGGCCGGGCGCCAATGCAGTTTTTTATGAACAGTACGGCTGTCAAAAGTGCTTTTGCGTTACTTTCGGGAAAGTAACAAAGCCTTGCGTCGTATCCGGTGCTGATTCAATAAGTGGAAGGAGAGAAAAGCCTATTGAAAAGAACGATTAGTGTTATGGTAGGAAAAGGTTAGGCTAACCACAACAGTAGAAAATTTCAGGCAAAGAATACAGATGCGAAACGAAGTGATCTGAACGTAGAATGTTGCAATGAGAATATTCAGGATATATACCATGAATTGTATGATGAAGCCCTTGCCCGGTACAATGAGAAGGAGAAACGTAGTGACCTCCGAATTGAAGATTACTATGAAAAATCTTATCCAGCAGGCAGGAAAAAACGTTCCATGAGATTATTTTGCGGATAGGCAATAACAGAGGATGGACAGTTTGCTGTAAAAATACTGGACGAATATATGAGCGGTTTTAAAGAATGGAATCCAACACGTCGAGTTTTTTTGCACATTTACACATGGATGAAGCAACACCACATCTGCATATAGATTTTGTGCTATTTACAACAGGGAGCAAGCGGGGACTGGATAAAAGGGTATCGCTGAAACAGGCGATGGCGGCTATTGGATTACAGGGCAGTAAGCCAAGATAGGAATAATTCTCCCCGGTTTTGTAGCCGTTCATCTGTTTCATGGCTTCGCTCCGTTCCATTATGCCATCATAGAAACGCTCGATACAGGAAGTAATATCCTCTTTGCGATAATACACTTAGGGCATGACAGTTGACAAGTCGGCAAGGTCAGCGTTCTTAGGGTTCAGTACATGCATCTGTGCGTTGATACGCAGCAGAGTTTCGATAATGGTAAGGATAAAATAGATTTTTCCTCCACCTGTGCCACCGGCTATGAGTATATGAGGGAACTTGTCATATTCCCATGATACGTTAGTCATGAGTTTTAGGCCGCCGTGCGCCGCCTGTACCTCGTCAATGGTGATACGGTTCGCAATGGTATCATAGAGTAGCACATATTCCACAAAGCTGTCTTTCAGTTCTTTGGACACCATCTAGCAGTATAAACCTGTTTCCAACTTTTTTTCCAAATGTAAGAACTGCTCTTGATGCTTTCCCAGCGTGATTTGTGCCTATATATGGATAAGTCCATGTTTCAGCCGATAGTATACTTTGGGAAAGCAGGTGATTTTCTTTTTAGAATGGCTATCCGGCACATCTTTGAAAAAACTCCGTCCTGTGTCTTTCCAAATTCATACCATCCATTGTCTAATATCATGCATGCCAGTTTTTGCCGGTGGGAAAACTGCATTACCCTATTCAGCACAAAATACCGGTACAAAAAAGCGGCCGCCACACTTACCGCACCGTTCATCGTGATAGAACATATCATGTATGGCGTAACGGTCAGATGGAAACTGCCCTCATGGAGCAGTGAAGCCGATTTCCAGTCGGTATGAAGTAGCGCGCCGATATTTAAGAATAGCAACACCACAAGGAACAACAGAAGCAGAAAGCTGGTTGCCCTTTTTATTCATCAAATATTTATCTTCTTTATAAAACGGGCAGTCGTTTATGACTACCAGTCCATAAGTTTTATGCTATTTTTTGTCGGTTTGTTCTATAATTTTAGTTTTTGAATCACCTCCCAATGAGCGTCCAATGATAGCCATGACCTGTTCTTTAATCTTGATGACTTGTTCTTCTGAAAGTGAAAATTTTTTTAAATCATCTTCTGTAAGTTGTTTAGTAAGAAGTTTAAAGATGATTTCATTGTACTCTCCTAAAAATTTGACTTCTTCACCAGAAAGATTAGTGTTTCCTGCTTTAATTGTCATATCTTCCGGGATAAGTTCAAACGGAATATATATTTGCAGATTATTCAATGCTCCTGATTGCTCCGCATATTTTAACAAATTAGGTGGAAAGTTTTTGGCAGTATTTAAGTGTTGTTGTAATACTAAATAAAAAAGATACAAATTTAATTCAAGATTATTTTTTATTATAGCAATAGTAGTTTTCTCTGATGGGATAATTTCAATTTGTCTGCCTTCAACTTTAGGTGTATGTATAATTATGCCTTGATTTAAAATACACACAATATTAGGTTGCTGTGAGTAGGGAATTTTCTTGCAAAATTCTCCTAGATTTTTTGCAATAGTTTCAATGGTTGTTTCAGAACTATATGCAAAGATAGCACCAAAAATATAATTATACTTTTGAGGAATAAACGGAGAATTTTGTAAAACAGATAATTCTAGTTCTTTAACGCTTTTTATGTTTTCAACGCTTTGTCTTAAAGTCTCTTTATTAAGTGTAGATTTTACCTCTATAGTTGCATATACGCTTTCTACAGGAATAATACAGGAAGACTCCGTCTGTAAAAATGTAGGTGAATTAAAAGCGTCGTAAACAAAAAAGTCTTGTTGGTGACTTTGCTTTCCTTGATGATCTGTAATGATACCACTTCCAACAGTAAATTTTTGTGGCAATAGTTCCTTAATGCGTTGCCGTAAAACATCTTCTCTGCTAGTACCGCGGACCCCCATATGTTGAATATGGCTGGTTACATCTTCGTAGTCTATCTGCAATTTTTTTGCTATGGACTCAATATTATAGAGAAACATAATACCCCTCCTAATAAAGTTGATATACTAATTATAACGTATATTCTAAGGAGGATACAATCTGAAAGTCTGCTTCAAACGGAATTATTTTATGTTTGCTAATGGTGTTTTACTACCAGCAGCCGGTTTATGTTTTAACATAATATCGTTTGCCTCGATATACCAGTCCACATCTACCCCTTGAAACGTAGCCGTCTCCACAGTATCAGTTACCGGGTTAATAAGTTCCACCTTGGCGTTATAGTCAAATTCCTTTAAAGGCACGATTTTATCATAGTGATACAAATAAGTCTTTTTTTGTGAGATTATTATATCTTATAAGCCACTTATGTTACAACTACACTATATTAAAACAGAATAATTGAAGACAAGTGGCTTTGTTACGCCTCGTGAGACTGTCGTCTGATAGAATTTATTTATGGCGTTTATATCTGAATTAGCGCATATTTCCGGTATTTTACGTTCACGAGGGAGCCTGCTTGGAAGTTCCATTTTGAGATGTCTTATGTTGTGATACAGAGAAAGAAATCGTTTGAGCGCTGATAGTCCGCTTACAATAATCGAGGGTTTTATATTTACTGATGAATAGGACTTTTCCTCGCAATAGATCAAAAGATATGCCGCCATCCTTTTATAAGTGTAGATGGTGTTTGACTGAAGGATATCTTTTTTCAAAGTCATAGCGAATGCTTCGAATTTATTTCAAAATTATTCTGTTCTTATGCTACCAATAACAAACCTTCCCATTACTTCTGGAAACATTAGTCTCCCCTGTACCAATATAAGATCTGATAAGACTCACGATACTGATTAGGTTACGTTTCTTAAGGGCAGATTACTCGCCAGTATACTTATTTTTGTTGTTATTGAGATAATCCTGAAATAATTCACCACAAGATTCGTGTATCTCATTATTCCGTGCATAAAATTTTTAAGATTGTGAAGAATTGTTTCAGCACTACATTCCTTCTTTTTCAAAGATTCAAGTGTAAGACGCAGGGATTTTTCTAGTTTAGTTTCTTTGGGCATTATGATGCACCGCCTTTAGAGGTATGGTACATCATATATAAAAACTGTGCAGAGTTTTTTCTGGAACCAGCATGCCTAGCAAATTCTGATAAATATTGGCATAGTACTAGGAATGCGATTGAATCGTTGAATTACGGTAATAAGATTTTTATCTACATTAAAATCATCGAGTTGCAATTTTTATTGATTCACGTTAGGAATTATCTCATTGATTTCTTGCTTTTACCAAGCATGAAACAATAATATTTTTCTTAGTCTTATATGCGCAATTCCTTCATTTCGGTTCCCTTTGATTTACAACAATTTGTATCAGGATTAAGCACTTTCAGTCAATCGTAGCACTTCATCCTAACTGATTGAAAGAAGAAATATAGGAGAGTATATAAAAAGAATTATAATAAAGAAAATGTGACAAAGAACAGTTAGCGTTAGCAGTCTCATATCCGTTTATCTATAGCATGCGAGGGGAAATTTAGTTGTTTAAGAAAAACGGATGTATAAAGGATAATTTGGAAGGAGAGTAATGAAGGAGATTCAAAATGAGAATACAATAGTAGACAAATATGCTAGGTAAGAAGGGATATCATATTTTTTTCTTAGATGATATAATGAAAATAATTACAGACAATGGCACAGAGTAATGTGAAAAATTGACATAATGTGTACGAAAATAGTAAAAAAGGTAGAAATACATATGTAGGAGATAAAATATAATGATGGGTTATAGTGGAAGGCAGATTGCAGATGTTTTTTTGTCATATTCGCATGATGACAGAGAAATTGTTGAGAAAATTGCAAGCAATATTCAAGCGAGAGGATTTGAATGCTGGATAGATAAGGACAGGCTCCGTGCAATGGACCCGTTCAATGTGCTTATCGAAGAAGCGATAGATGAATCGCAGGTGTTTATTGCATTCCTGTCAAAAACATATGTGAGCAAAGACTATTGCATTCATGAATTTAATAGAGCGATCGACAAGAAGAAAAGTAAAATAGTTGTCTGCATTGATGATGTGAATGAGTATACGAACAGGAAATGCTCATATATGTTTTCTTTTTCAGCAGGTCATAATCTGCTGGGATTCGGAAGTGGATTTTCTACAGACGAGGAGTTTAGTGCTGCCGCTGGGGACATCTGTGACAGTGTGCCTATGGTCCAATTAAAAAGATATCAGACTAGTGGAGAACCTTCTGATCTGCCGCCGGCAAATACTCCAGATTATATTTTTTCACAGTTACGACTATATCATGAACGGCAATATGTACAAAGTGGCAATTATGCATTTAATGAGATTAGAGGAGATCTGTTTCCTTCTATTAAGGATACCGAGATCAACGTCATCTATAAAGATGAAGATCAGAATGAAGTGTCATTGATTAGATATATTACAGACTCTCGGGATGATAGGAGTAAGAAGCATATTATGCTCACCGGGGAAGGTGGTATGGGAAAGACGATATCTCTTCTCAAGACCACGGAGTATTTGCTGAAGAATGGCATAAATGCTATTTATGTTCCGTTAAGCAAAATAGACAGAGAGACATCTTTAGACCTATACCTTGAAAGAAATGTATGTGGCGGAAATCAAAACATATGGGAGTATTTAAAATATACCATGAGTAGTGCTGCTTCGGACAAAGATACTACAATCGTTTTGCTTCTGGATGGAATTAATGAAATCCCATTGGATTACGTCGAAGATTTTATAAAAAAATCAATTAAAGATGTATATATTGACAGTTATAAAGGCGTACAGTTGATCATGACATCCAGATGGTTCGATTCACAGAATATGAATCGTTTTCAAAATAATGTGATCACGTTAGAAATGCAGCCTTTGGATGAAAGTGCCATCAACAAGTATTTGGAAAACAGTGGTCTTCCTGCCGCTTCCCCTGAATTGCTTTCTGTATTGTCAACTCCGCTGTTATTAACGCTTTATGCAGATGTGGAGAAACATCGCGAGAAGTACCAGCAGATTTCTGGAATAGAACTTGAAGATAAACCGGATACAGCAGGTAAGATTCTGGGGAATTTTTTTCAGACGCAATTATACCGCGCAGCGGAGGAGGCTAATTTTGATAGAGAAGCACATTTGGTTTTGTTAGAATACTGGCTCCCCTCCGTTGCATTTAAAATGGTGGAAAATAATAGCATGAAAATATCTGAAGATGATGTTTGGAACTGTGTAGACGAACTGGAGGACTCCGTAAGATTTGAGTGGTATAGAAAAGACAGGCTTCGTAGGTTGATTCAAGTAAGGGGAAGTTTTGATGCGGATAGTCTTATAAATCTTGCGGTAAACTCACTTCATTTTCTTCACATGACAGACAATTCGTATGAATTCTTACATCAGAATTTTAGAGATTATTTTGCTGCATATCATATTGCTACAGAAATAAAAGCATTAAATAAAGATGCTACAAGATTAGATAAAATTGAACTATATATTGCTAACAGAATATTGCCACATGAAATTATCGGTTATATCTCTGATATTACGCATGAAGAAGAGGCGAGGCCCATTTTAAATGAAGATGGATGGGTATATCCAGGAAAAGATGGTATTGCTCCTTCAAAAAACAGCTTGGTTGAAAAGATACTTTCTCTATGGAGAAACATTGAGGGAGGACATGTGCAAACTGCAGTATATAATATTCTGAATATTATGCGTGTTGGAAGAAAGGATAACCTCTCGTGGTGCGATTTCTCTGGATTGGATCTTCGGGCATGCAAAATGAATCAATGCCATTTTGTAGAATGGTATAAGAACGATTTATTCCCGAGCAGTTTCGATGGGGCATGGATTGACAAAGAGTTTTTCTTGAATAGTGGTCATGAGGCAAATATTACCGCGGTTGAAACGGATGGTGACGAATTGGTTTTTAGCGGCGATCAAAATGGCGTTTTAAAAATATATGACTGCAATGCTCATACATGGAAAAAAACAGTACAATTACATAATAGTCCTATAGTTGATTTGGCTTGGAACGAAAAAGAAAAGGTGCTTGCTGTCTTATATAAAAAGGTACTGTTCATTTATTCACTTGAGAAGTTGCAGGTTATTCATACCTATGGTAATCCAAATCGTAATAAAGAGTATCGCTACGTAAAATTTCTGGACGATTCGATGCCGATTACTTCATATGACTTGGAACCATTGATATGGTATAAGATTAACGGCGAAGTAATGTTGCCAAATGAAAGATTTGAGTACGATGTTCCTGCAAGATGTGCTGTCTGGCATCCATATAAGAAAATGTTTATTAGAAGTTATCTGCTTCAAATGTTATCCGTAGATTATTGGAATGAAGAAACTGAGACATGGTACCAGCATCCAGCATTAATTCAGAAGAGGGATGATATTAATAGATATCGTATGCTTAATAAGGAAAAAGCCATTGATAAGGCATATTTAACACTAAGGGATTATGGAGTGATAAGCAGCAGTGGTGTTAATTGCTTATGTTTTAGTGCTACTGGAGAAACATTTTTGGTTGCTATTCAGAATATCCTGCTGGAATTTGATACGAATTCGTTAAGCCTTGTAAATAAGAGAGTATTTAACGAGAAACTAGGAAGTGCATGTTACGGGAAAGATAAGATTGTTGTTGGGGCTGCCAATAGGGTATATTTGTTAGAAACAGATTTTTCAACAATTGAAGTACTTTCTGGTTCCCAGATAAAAGTAATATCAATGTTCACATATGATCCGGATGGAGACGGTTATTATGTGTTGTCCAAAAACGGAGAATTAAAAAAATTAGATAATCAGTTGAATGTTCAAAGAATACGTAGGGTATGTCATGTTAATAAATTTGCATGGGTAAAAGATCGTTTGACACAAGAAAAACAAGTTTTCTTTCTACCATCGAGAGAATATGAATACGGTATTCGCTATTCTTATGACAGAGATTTGTTTATGAATTTGGGCTGGCGATATGAATTTATTGATATGACGTTAAATAGAAGCAGGGAATCCAATAAGTTATATTTGTTGGAATCTTCTCTTATGAATGTAGGAAGCAGCGATACCTGTAGGAAAATAATCTATACAAATTATGGCGGTATATGGATATTTGGCTGTAGTTATAAGGGGATTAAAGGGGAGATGGCCGAATATAAACACAAGCGGTTCATTGAGCAAAATGGAGGATTAGTATATGAGTAATAGTGGAAGTACTTTGGATATTACGCTTCACGATTATAACATCTTGGGGAATTGTCTGGCTGATGTGGTCCTTCCATTAACAGGAACGGTGGTTAAAGATTTCACTGTTATGAGGACTTCTACGGGCGTGGTGCATGTCTATATGCCGTCATGCATGAAAACAAATTGGACTTATGAAGAGATTGAATGGAGTGAAGTACGAAAGCAAATCGCTATAAAGTTTAAAAGTAATTTGCCAGATAAGTCATATTTGGTACAACTATATGATTTTGAAGGAGACGATGCATGTAAAGCAACCATTACTTTGCCAGAATCAGGTGTGCAGGTCAATGAATTAAAAGTTAAGAAAGGCTTAGGAAACGGCGTTATTGTTCATATGCCATCCTGGATGCATACTCGTTGGAGTTATCCTGAAATTCAATGGTCGGATGTTCGGAAACTTGTGATAGAACAGTATCAGAGAGAGGTTAACAAACGAAATAATGAAATTAAGGAGGTAAAAAAAGAGAGGATATTTGAATTTTATTCTGTTCATAAACAGAAAGAAATATTAGTTAATGTTGTACTTCCATTATGCGGGACAGTTGTCGAAGAAATTAGATTGATAAAAGATGATCTGGACAGAATGTGGATCTTTATGCCGAATTGGATGAAACGTGAGTGGAAATATCCGGAAGTGGCTTGGGATGATATTTGTGCAAGCATAAAGGAGGAATATGCCTATAGATTCGATGCTGGCCATGAGCATTCAAAGTATGCGATAGAATTTCAAGAGGAAAAAGATGTTTTGTTCTGCCTGGCAGACATAAAACTTCCTGAAAAGAAAAACATATTGAAAGGGTTTAGAATAAAGGAAGAGATATCTGGAATAAGGATTTCTACACCCAAATGGATGAAAAGGTGGAATGATTCTACATATAGCTGGGATACTCTTTGCGAAATGATAAAAAAGGCATTTATCGAGTGGAAATCAGAGCGTGAAGGGACACCAGATAAAAGCGAAGAATTTGATCGGTTGGATGAGGATAGAAAAGAGGCAGAATCCCTTGAAATTGAAGAGCAGTCAGAGTTATCTAATAACGATACAAGCAGTTTGGATGACTTGGAGGCCGATGAGGATGAATCAGATGCATTGACCTCATTATTTGGCGAGGAAGAGGCAGAATGCGGAGAGGAGAAACGTGAAAAAAATGAATATGGAAGAATTATGAATGCAGAAAATTCAGCATTGAGGTTCTTTCCACATACTGTTTTACGGATAGATAATAATAAAGAAAAAAAGCGGATGTACGAACTTGTTAATGCAATGTCTAAGGGCTCCATCGGAGGTATTGGCCCGTTTGAGATAAATATTTTGGAATGGGTCAGCAGATTAAGATATGTGTCAAGTACGATGTTATTGGACCTATTGAAGGGTGGATATGTATCTACTGGATGGAGAAAATCAATATCTCAGGCGAAGCTTGCAAAAGTTATTTCTAGAATGAATCTATTTGATCTTGTGAGCATTTGCAAGTTTGTGTCAGTAGATGAAAACGGGCTTGCCAAAGAAGATGGAAGCATGCGATCAATAATGCGTATACTTACATTGGGCAAGGTAGGAAATACCATGCTGCATGAACTGGGAAGAAATGGTTCAAAATATAATGCATTTGATACATACCAAGATGGAAATACCGTCAAGAAATACCTCTCCGCAAATCAATGGCTGATATATTGGCTGACTACATATCCGGCTGCAATAGATGGTAACTATGAAACAACAGAGGTTATTTATCAAAAAGGAGCTAATTTTGATGGCGCAAGATTTTATGCAACCGTAACATGCAATGATTGTACGATGGTGGCTGAGCCGCAAAGAAGAGTGGATGATTTTGAAGAAGAGAATGATCAGTATTGGATAAAGCATAAATATAATCGGTTCATAAATCTATTCAGTAATCTTGATGAACTGTATCTTGGCCAGGAGGAAATTAGTTTTTCACAGAGACCCATTCTTGTATATATTTGTGAAGATGATGAACATATGCAGGAGGTGTTCCAGGTACTTAGTGAAAACATAAGCAGTCATCCGGAACAGGAAGTATGGTTTACTACAGATTTAAGAATATTTAATTATAATATGGCAGGAAAGAGATTCCTCACTCCAATAGATGGAAATCTTGAACTTGTTGATCTACAGAAGACTATCGGAGTTAGTGATCCTTTAACAGAAGTGATATAAGGCTTTACTGCGAGTGCCAGAGATAGTAATATGCCAAATCAAATACAAAGACCAGGAGAAATGCACATGCCAAAAGGAGCAAATCAAAAGTTCAAACTATACTACCTCATGAAAATCATGCTGGAAAAGACAGACGACGAGCACAGCATCACAATGCCGGAAATATTAACAGAACTGGAGAGATACCAAGTCTCGGCAGAGCGGAAAAGCATCTACTCAGATCTGCAGGCGCTGGAAAAACTAGGCGTAGAAGTCATCGGAGAGCAGGTCGGGAGGACGTATTATTACCATGTGGGAAGCAGGCAGTTTGAACTGCCTGAACTAAAACTATTGGTAGATTCGATTCAGTCATCCAAGTTCATAACTGCCAGAAAATCGAACGAATTGATCCGCAAGCTGGAGAGTTTATGCAGCGAGTATGAAGCCAAAAAACTGCAGCGTCAAGTATATGTTTCCGGAAGAATCAAGACGATGAATGAAAGCATCTATTATAATGTGGACTCGATACATAATGCGATTACGGAAAATAAGAAGATCATGTTTCAGTATTTTCAGTGGAATCTGAAGAAAGAGATGGAGTTACGGCATAATGGGGAGATGTACCATATCAGCCCATGGGGCTTGTCCTGGAACGACGAGAATTATTATCTGGTAGGATATGATTCGGCGGATCAGATGATCAAGCATTACCGGGTAGATAAGATGCTTAAGATCCGCATGTCCGATGAGCCAAGGGAAGGGAAAAAGTATTTTGAGAAATTTGACATCGGCACCTATTCCAGGAAGAACTTTTCCATGTTTGGAGGGAAGGAAGAGCGTGTCAGATTGCTGATGGATAATCAGATGGCAGGGGTGGTCATAGACAGGTTTGGAAAAGACATTTCCATGGTACCGGTGGATGACAATCATTTTTCCATAAGCGTCGATGTGGTCGTCAGCCAGCAGTTTTTCGGATGGGTATTTGCGCTTGGAAAGGGAGCGAAGATCATCGGGCCTGAGAGCGTGGTACAGCAAGTCAATCAGGAAATAAGAAGGTTAGTCGAACAATATAATATGGAATAAGTTATAGAATATAGCAGGAGCAGTTCCGTTTGGGGAACTGCTCTTTTTATGGTGGTATTTTTATTGGACACCTAATGGGGTAAAGTTATGTCAAGAAAACCGATAAGAACGACATAAGAAAGACGCAAAATAAAAAACAATAAGTTTGGATTCATAATAAGGAGGTAAGGAATATGAAAGGATATGCAGTAGATAATGGTTACATGGGTTATGTGGATGGCGGCTATATGCTGTTCGCCAGCGAAGTGGATTATAGCGAGTATCTGGATGAAGAATAAACATTTATAGAAAATGTAATATAATACCATTTTATTAACTCAAACTCTATAGACAGAAAAAGTAGACCCGATGTAAATGGAATGGTTGGAAAAAAATTGTTTTTAGTATACAATTAAATTCAACAACTTATTTGAGAGAGAATGTCAATTGATATTTATGCTTGGATAAATTAGTTTTAGATCGAAGGGGGATTGAAATGTTTATTTACCTTATAAAAGAATGTAAAGTTAAGGTTTATGATGTGCGAACAAAAAACAGTATACGAAGGGTTGAAAAAAAGTACATTTTGTCTATTATTATTTGGATCGTTTTTGGCATGTTATTTACTCTGGCATTAGGCCTGCAATGGGACAATATTATAAAGGCTGTAATAGGAGTTGTATTAACAGTAGATATATGTGTTGCGATGTGGTGGAATGATAATGACTGGAAAACACGAAGTTCAGAAATGCAGGATAGGTATAAAAATGAGGTGATAAATAAAATTATAGAAATTTTGAAGTCTACAAATTGGCACTTATATGACCGGAAGGGAATTGAGTGGTGCATTGAGATGTGTGATATAGAATTAAAAAAAGCACCATGTTTATCTACATACTTAAATCCAATAAAAAATTTTGTAATGGTTATACTGCCAACTTTCACGGCATTAGGAGTAATAATCTTACAGAAAGTAGATGAGATAAATATAATGCTTGTAATAACTTTTACATTATTCTTTATGCTCGTATTTTTATTAGGTTTAGGATATATTGTATATCCTGTATGGGAAATGATTTTTAATAGAAAGCGGAGATTTATAGCTGCCTTTAAAGAAGACTTACAGTATATATTGGCTAAATACCAATAAGATTTGAACTATTTTAACGAGAGGATAAGCCTCCAAACTAATGTAAGACAAACCAATTTTGTTTATGTAATGAAATGGGTTTGTCTTACGTTAGTTTGGAGGCTTTGTTATACAAGGTTATCATAAATAGTAAAAATTAATTTGTCTGAAAATAGATAATAATAAATAAGAGAATAAGCGATTTATCCACAAAAAACAAAAAATAAACTCTTTCTAT
>UMGD01030374.1_pt1 | contig 12535 bp, 14 predicted proteins | sample 1965201 | NCBI WGS metagenome assembly UMGD01 (sample SAMEA4836066, study PRJEB28245) | human gut metagenome | biome: gut microbiome; material: fecal sample | place: Denmark | collected 2008 | reverse complement strand
AACCTGCCAAAAAATACTTGACTTTTGTTAGCAGGTTTTTGTGCCTTAGCTCAAAAAACAATAAGGGTGCATTTGCCTCAGATTTATGGTATTCTATGGTAAAACACAGTGATAAATTATCTGCGAGGAGGTGAAATTTATGCGAGACGCATTAGAGAATATTACTTTATTGCAGAAGCGTATGAATGAGCTTCAGTTGGAAAACCAGATATTAAAGGGAATTTTGGAGCGGTCGGGAATTTCTTATATAAATGAACTAAAAAAATATCAATATCAGGAGAAAACAGGACTGTGGGAAGAAAATCAGGGCGGCAGAATTAAAGCGTACCGTAAAGAAATCCACAGGAGAAGTCGGCTATTTTCCGCAGTGTAATCATTTCTGGAAGGAATGCTGCCCAAGAAAGTATGGAAAGAAGATACGGTGTACGGACTGTCCGGACAGAGACTGGACAAAATTAAAGATCGCTCAGATTAAAAGCCATCTGGCAGGAAAAGATCCTTACGGAAATGATGTGATAGGCGTTTACCCACTGCTTCCGAACGGAACCTGTCGTTTTTTGGCGTTTGATTTTGATAACCATGAGAAGGATGCAGAAAAAAAATGATTTTGCGAATAACGGTGAGACATGGATGGAAGAAGTAGAAGCAATGCGTCTAATCTGCGAACTGAACGGAATCGATCCTCTTGTGGAACGTTCGCGTTCGGGAAGAGGCGCCCATGTATGGATTTTTTTCGACAAAGCAGTTTCCGCATCGACAGCCAGAAAATTCGGGAATGCTTTATTAGAAAGAGGAGCGGAAACAGTAAACCTGAAATCGTTTCAATATTATGACCGTATGCTCCCGGCGCAGTACAGCCTGCCGGGAGGCGGTCTGGGAAATTTGATTGCATTGCCCCTTCAGGGGAGTGGACTTCAACCAGTATTTTTTATGTTGAAAGCAGCGGGAAGGATGCAGAAACACGGGAAAAACCATGGAAAAATAGAGCAAGGCTTTTGAAATCAGGTGTAGATGGGAAACTAAGCCTTACGCTTTCGGACGGCATTTATGTGGATACGATGAATATACAACCGGCAGTTCAGAATCAGATACGGAGAATGGCCGCTGTGAGTAATCCGGTTTTTTATAAAAATATGGCGATGGGGCTTTCAAACTATGATAATGCAAGATGGATTTATATGGGGAAAGAACATCTGAGCGGTTATATAGAAATACCGAGAGGATTGTATGACGAATTGACCGAGCAGTGTAGGAAAGCCGGGATTACGTATGAGATTACGGACGAAAGGCAGCCGGGAAGAAGGATAAAAGCAGAATTTACCGGGCAGCTCCGGCCGGAACAGGAACCGGCGTTGGAAGAAATGCTGCGGTACGATACCGGAATACTAAACGCCGCTACAGCATTTGGAAAAACGGTTGTGTGCAGCGCTATGATCGCGGCGAGAAAAGTAAACACACTCATTCTGTTGGAATCTTCGTCACTGATTGAACAATGGGAAGAGGCACTGAATAGTTTCCTGAAAATAGAGGAAGAGACGCCGGAGTATCAGACAAAAACAGGAAGAATCAGAAGAAGAAAAAGTATTATAGGAAAGCTCCAGGGAGCGCATGATTCCATGACGGGAATTATTGATATTGCCATGGTGGGATCGCTTTGCAAAAAAGGCGAGTTCCATGAGAAGTTGAATGATTATGGGATGGTGCTGGTGGATGAATGTCACCATGCGGCTTCTAATACGATGGCGAATATCCTGAATCAGGTAAATGCTCGTTATGTGTATGGCGTGACTGCCACGCCGATGCGCGGAGACGGGCTGGAAAAGATTACTTATATGCTGCTTGGTCCGATTCGGTATCGCTATACGGCAAAGGCTAAAGCAGAGGAAGTATTAAAGGAGCTCGTAGAAAAAGAAAAAATTTGGAAAAATTATCAGCTTCTTATTCGATTTTACTCACGGATAAGAGAAATAAGAAAGATTGAAAAAATATATATGGATATTATTATGAATAAACAAGATATTATAAGTGATAAACAAGAATTCTTTTATGAAGTACATCAATATTATATGAGTCTGGAAAAAGCCTATGATGCAGGACTTATTTATACGATATGGTCTAATAAACTTTTCCCAGAAGAAACAGCACTGGCATTAGAACATGATATTTATATAGGACTGGGAATGAGCGGGTGAACGAGAAATCTTAAATTATTTTAGAGGGTAAAAAAGAACCCGTAAGAAACGCAGAAGTCATAGAGGGATATAATCGAGTTAATCCACCAAAGGAAGAGGTTATGAGATTAAGGAAAAAAGTAGCACCGCTATGTGTTATCGAACATGTAACATTGTATATTCTATTTAAATATGGATGTGAAGATTATTTAGATAGTTGCAAAAGAGTGTTTATAACAGCAAAAGCGGTACATCAAATTGTAAATAGTTATTGTGAATCAGGGATGTATATTTATTAAGAATTATAAAATTTTTAGAACAGGATAAAAGGGTTACAATATGTTCACCAGCATTAAGGGATTTGATAGGAAAATCTCTTGATCCTGTTGAAAAAGATGACATGATATTCTTAATGACAAAAGTACTGAAATTAGAACTTGAGGAGACCTTGAAAAGACAATCTGATTAAAATTCAGAATAAAAATTAAAGAATCTCGGAAAATATTTTTTAAGTATTATAGATTCTGAAATAAAGAGTAGCTATAATAGAATGAGAAAAGTAATGATTATGATTAAGCGGAGGAAATATGGCAGAAAACCAAAACATAGAATGGAAAGAATCATGGCGTGATGAGTATTTGAAATGGATATGCGGTTTTGCAAATGCTCAAGGCGGCAAGATATATATTGGAACCGATGACAACGGTAATGTCATTGGTGTGCCAGACAGCAAAAAGCTGCTGGAAGATATCCCAAATAAAGTGCGGGATATCCTTGGCATTATTGTGGATGTCAATCTGCTGACACGGGATGGTAAGGATTACATTGAAATATGTGTGAATCCGAGCAGCTATCCAGTAAATTATAAGGGAGAATATCATTATCGCAGTGGCAGTACAAAGCAGCTTCTTAGAGGAGCCGCTTTGACATTTTCCGAAGAGAGGCTCTGCGAAGCGGTCGTATGACAGAAAAAGATTTGAACATGAGCAACGAACAGCTTCTGGACAGCCTCGGCCTTCTTGAGCATGGGAAACTGAAACGTGCAGCGATTCTCCTATTTCATCGCAATCCGGAAAAATGGGTTACGGGTGCATATATTAAAATCGGATATTTTGGCGAAGGCTCAGATCTGCGCTATCAGGATGAGATTCATGGCTCCTTGTTTATACAGGCGGACAGGGTCATAGAGTTGATTTATCTGAAGTATATGAAAGCTATAATATCCTATGACAATGTCACCAGAATTGAGACTTATCCTCTTCCTAAAGCGGCAATTAGGGAAGCGGTATATAATGCAATTATCCATTCAAATTATGCGGCGTTAGTTCCAATACAGATACGAATACATGAGGATGCGGTATATATCAGTAATGATTGTGTCTTTCCAGTAGGCTGGACAGTAGAAACTTTGATGGAAAGACATCGTTCACAACCCTACAACCCCAATATAGCCAATGGATTTTTCCGGGCAGGATATGTGGAAACATGGGGACGAGGAATAGAAAAAATCTGCGAAGCATGTAAAAAACATGGTGTTCCAATGCCGGAATATACACTTCACTTAGAAGATGTTATGGTAAAATTTACGCCTTTAGGACAGCAGAACGTTTTAAAAGATCACAATGTCCTAATAAATGACCCATTAAATGTCCTGTTAGATGTTTCATTGGAGGAAACAGTATTATCAGCAATGAGAGAAAATTCTCATATTACACAGGCACAGCTTGCCCAAAAACTGAATCGTTCCGACAGGCAGATAAGACGAGTTATAAAGGAACTGAGAGAAAAAGGGATTATCGAGCGTATTGGTAGCCGTAAATCAGGACAGTGGGTTGTTAAATAGCATTTTACTGAGAGAAAAAGATATGAAGAGAAAATTTCCGCTGAATCAGGAAATCTATCTGCCGGAATATTTCAATGATACTGTCGCCAGATTATTTGAAAAAGAGTCCGATCAGAGAATTTTATACTGGGATTTTAGAAAAGTTCTTGACGAAAAGGTCAAAATGCAGATAGAAATACTTCTAAATGAGATTGTAAAATCAATAAAAAACAAAGAAGAGAGACGAAACGGGTACTTGCTTCCGCTAAAGTGCCTGTTTTGCTATACTGAAAAAAATGGAATGAGAGATATTATGAAAATGGAGTCGGATCAAGAGCAGGAATGCTTTTGTATGCTTAAAGAGGAATATGGCAATCCTTGTTTAAGTCCAAAAAAATTTATCCTTTTTTTGCCGTAAGGTATTATTTCTGAGAGCGGAGGAGATAAATTGGGAAGCTAATGTCTGGTTTACGGAAAGGCTGAATATTTCGTCAGAGAGATATAGCCGAAGCAATGCTATTGAAAGTTTTTCTTTTTTAGATATTCATTTTAGTAAGAATCGTCAGAGCCTGCAAAGATATCTGAAATATTTCTTCACGGTCACTTCTTTAAATTTAGGAACCATCCGTATTCATCATACTTATATCAAAGAGTTCTTGAGATTTTTCGAAGATTCTGAAAAGAATATAACAGATATTGAACATCATTCTGTAGGGGATTATTTAAAAAGATTGTCTATGCAGCATATCTTTGCCGAAAGTTATAATAACAAACTACGAGTTATTTCGTCATTTTTGCATTATCTGCAAGTAACAGATTGCATCGGCGAGTTTTCTAATCCGATTCTCTTGTATTATAAGAAGAGCTATCCAGTTGTGAATGAAATAGATAATCTGGATCAAAAACTTGATTTGTTAACAAGCTATCTTGGAGAATTTCCAGACAATCTTCGTGTTATGAGTCTCATATTGCTTACTACAGGTATCAAGAAGGGACAACTATTTATGTTAAAAAATGTGGACTTTTACTACGAAAATGAGAATAGCTGGATGAAGGTACCGGATACCACCAGATGCATACCTATCCCAGACGTTTTGCATTGGCTTGTCCTGAAATATTCGGATAGAAACCACATATTTGTGGAAAATCTATTGTTTTTGAATAACGGAAAAAGGTTTACAGCTGGAGGATTTCAAAGTGCAATTATGAAACAATGCAGAAAGTTTGGTATATTGACAGATGAGTATGTATTTAAAGGTAATGGCTACCAAAAAGAAGTATGTAAAGCATTTTATAGAAGTGGCGCTTCAATTCAGGTAGTCCGTGATTATATGGGGTATCAAACGGATGAAATTGTAAAGAAAAACATTGGATTACTGGATGAAGAATTGGTGAAAAAGACGATGGAATATTATGCAAAAATGGAAAACAGTCTGGGAGGAAATTTGTTAATGGCAAAATACGATAAGATGAATGAGAAAAATCGCCAGGAAAGCAGAAGAAAAATAGAACGGGCTGTTGAAGAAATACGCAGAGCTTCTTCAGAAGGTAAAGGTCTATCGGTGTCTGAACTTTCACAAAATACAGGACTGTCTAAGGGGTTCTTTTACAAAAATGAAGAAGTAAAATCTGTGTTGGACGAAGAAAGAGAAAAGGCAGATCAAGGAAAATTGGCGCAGATTAAACGGGAAGTCCGAGAGAAAAGTATGGAGAAACAGGTGGAGCTTTACCAGAATGAGATAAAAAAGTTGTTGGAAGAAAATGAACGCCTGAAAAAAGAGAATATAATGCTGACAAGAAAAGTGGAAAAGCTGTCAATGAAGTAGAAGATTAGATGTTCAGAAGGTGGAGATTAAAAAAGTGTGTATACTGTTAAAATGCTGATAAATAAAGGACTATTTTACATAACGAAAGTTTTACTATCCGAATTTGGTGGTACGATGCGCCGAGAATTGTCAGCACCTTTATGGAAAACTACGATTTTTCCGGTAAAACAATTATACCGTTCTGCACTTCCGGTGGCAGCGGTATCGGTTCCAGTGCGTCAAATTTGGAAAAACTGACGAGCAATGCCGAAATATCTATGTGGATTGCGAGGATAGCCGCTGTTGCTATTGCTGGATATGGATTGTTCTGTTTTATCAGTGCAGATATTCCGTCCTATATGTTTTTGAAAAATCAGTTCGTATTTTTCGATTTTGAAAAAAGTGCTGTGTCTGTGTTTGCAGAATATGCGGCGATGATGGGCTTTTGGGTTTTTGTTGGTTATTACATTACAAACGGAACGAGAAAGATTGTTTCAAAAAAAGCAGCATAAAAATTTTTCTCTTATGCTGTCAGAAAATAAATGAAATATGGAGGATTTTATCATGAGTAAAAAAATTTTAGTAGCCTATTTTTCTGCAAGCGGCGTAACCGCAAGGGCAGCGGAAAAACTTGCTTAAGCAGTGGACGCCGATCTTTTTGAAATTAAACCGGAGCAGACCTATACTTCGGCGGATCTGAACTGGACAGATAAAAACAGCAGAAGTTCCATTGAAATGAACGATTCAAATTGCCGACCGGCAATCAAAGAGAAACTTGCGAACATGGAACAGTACGAGGCCGTCTTTGTCGGTTTCCCTATCTGGTGGTACGTTGCCCCGACCATTGTGAACACGTTCATGGAGCAGTACGACTTGAGTGGAAAGACAATTATTCCACTGGCAACTTCGGGTAGCAGTGGCATGGGGAACACAAACAAAGAGCTGGCGGTTTCCTGTCCCGGAGCAGAATTAAAGGAAGGAAAGAGATTCTCAGCAGATGCAAGTGCGGAAGAACTGAAAACATGGGCAGAAGGATTCGGGATTTAAGATACATAGAAGAAATCTATGGTAACATCCTACCCGTAGTAGTAAATTGTTCTACAGGAAAGGGTGCGAAGCATGGAAAATGAAGTATAGATATCCGTATAGTGGGAATAGAAGGTTCCCCTATTGATGCCCGCGGCGGTGCATAGTTCCTTGATGGAGATGCTCTGCATGGGCTTCGTGCGCAGCAGTTCCAAGAATTCCCGGCGGATCAGCATCTTGGTAAGTCATCCAAACCCTATATAAGCTGTCGATTGAAGTCAACTGTTAGGAATATTATAATACAGATATAGAGGATAAACAATACTGTGTTCAAAAAGTGAAAGAAGTGTTTGATATGAAGAAAATCTATATTGTTACCGGGGCCAATGGACATCTGGGAAATACTTTGATCCGGCTGCTTAGAAAGCAGGAGGCAGATATCCGCGGCCTGATCTTGCCGGGAGAAGAGATAGAGAACGATGGCCGGGTCCGGTACGTCGAAGGCGATGTCCGCGACATAGAGTCTCTGCGGCCGCTGTTTGAAGATCTGGAAGGGAAAGAAGTATATGTCTTCCATACGGCGGGAATTGTGGACATTTCTGAAAAAGTCTCGCCGCTTCTTTATGAGGTGAATGTAAATGGAACCAAGAACGTAATTGCGCTGTGTCGGGAATTTGGCGTACGGCGGCTGGTATACGTAAGTTCCGTCCATGCGATTCCGGATACAGACAGCATGTCAGTTCTAAAAGAGATCAAAGAATTTTCTCCAGAGAAAGTAGTGGGAGGATACGCCAGAACAAAGGCAGAAGCCACGCAGGCAGTGCTGTCTGCGGTACAAGGCGGGCTGGATGCGGTAATCGTCCATCCTTCCGGGATTATTGGCCCTTACGATCGTTCGGGCAACCATCTGGTCCAGCTGGTGAACGATTATCTTAGCGGCAGGATTCCAGTATGCGTAAAGGGAGGATATGATCTAGTCGATGTCCGGGATGTGGCTTATGGCTGCCTTATGGCCGCGGAAAAAGGGAAGAGCGGCGAATGCTACATCCTATCAAACCGCCATTATGAAATCCAGGAGGTATTGAAGATGGTGCGAAGAATTGCGGGAGGCAGAAGAATCCCGGTCATCCCGTTCTGGATGGCGCATCTTGCAGCCCCTCTGATGCAATGGCACGCAAGGCGCAGGAAGGAACGCCCGCTTTATACAGACTACTCCCTCTATGCGTTAAAAAGCAATGATAAATTTTCTCATGATAAGGCCGTCAGGGATCTGGGATACCAGCCCCGGGATCTGTACGAGACGCTGAAAGATACCGTGCGTTGGCAGAAGAAAAACCGAGGCTAAAGTATCATTATGAGTCGCTTAATGCAATTGCAATAGCCATCAAGGCGATCTATCCTCCCTTTCAGGCAGACGAGTTCTTAAAGATGACTATGGATGAGACATGGGATGATTCGCAATTAAAAGCAAGGTGCAGAAAAATAAGTACAAATTTGGGCGTACTGTTGCCCCGGGAATATCAAAAGGCGCTGGACATTCTTGAATAAGCAGTTCGCGGATACTCATTTTCTGGCTTTCTACTTTGCCCATTCATAATCCGTGAGGATGAATTGCCGGCTCAACTCCCGAGGTATCCCTCGCTACGACCAGATGCCATTGGACTACCGTGTTCTCAATAAAATGTGATTTTTCATGAACATGCCTCCTGATCGAGGATATTGGCAAAGCCATCCCTTTTGCTAATAGATAATATATTAAATTATGACATGCCCTCATGTCTTAAACAATTCAAATATTCTTTGGCTGCATATATTTACCAGCTACTGCGCATCCTATCTGAGAGGTGAAGACTATGACAAATAAGTCCTACTGGAAGGATACGGCAGCGATCAGGGAACGGCATTGCCTTCCGGGAGATATGAATATTGATACGGTGATCATTGGCGGAGGAATGGCGGGAATCCTGACTGCATATTTCCTGAAGCAGAAAGGGAAGGAATGCATCGTTCTGGAGGCCGGGCGTATTGGAAGCGGACAGACCAGAAACACGACGGCCAAAGTTACATCCCAGCATGATCTGATCTATGCGGACCTGATCAGGACCAAGGGAGAGAAGCAGGCTCGCCAATATGCGCAGGCAAATGAAAAAGCGATCGAGGAATACAAAGCAGTCATTCGTAAGATGAATATCGAGTGCGACTGGGAGGACTGCTCTTCGTATCTGTATACACAGGAACAGGGGCAAAGGCTCCATAATGAATTCATGGCGGCTGTAAGACTTGGGATCGCGGCAAGATGGACGGAAAAGACAGAATTGCCTTTTCCGATTCAGGGAGCCCTCCGGTTTGACGGGCAGGGGAAGTTCCATCCGCTTAAGTTTTTAAAGGCCGTCTCAGAGGATGTGGAAATATTTGAACATACGAAGGTGCGAAAGGCTACTCCTGACGGGGTGCAGACAGACCGCGGAAATGTAAAGGCTTCCAATATCGTGTTTGCATGCCACTATCCGTTCCCGATTATCCCGGGACATTATTTTATGCGGATGCATCAGGAACGCAGTTATGTGATCGCCCTTGAGAACGCGCCTTTGACAGAAGGAGTGTATCTTGGTATCGATCCGGGAAGCCTGTCAGTTCGAAGCGCAGGAGGCCTGCTGCTTGTGGGCGGGGAAGGACACAGAACCGGAGAGAATCCGAATGGCGGGCAGTATGAGCAGCTTATAAAAAGGGCGGGCGAGTACTGGCCGGGAGGCAAAGAAGCCTACCGATGGTCAGCACAAGACTGCATGCCCCTGGACGATATTCCATATATCGGGAGATACAGCGGCGGCAGGAAAAACTGGTACGTGGCCACTGGATTTAAGAAATGGGGAATGACCTCCTCCATGGTGGCTGCTATGGTTCTTTCCGAGCAGATATGCGGAAGAATCAGCCCCTATGAAGAGGTCTTCTCTCCCCTGAGAATGCCTGGCCTTAAGGGAATAGGAAACATGGCCCTGGAAGGCGCCCACGCGGTGGCCAATCTTGCTGGTACGTCAAAACTTTCAGAAGACGCAAAAGAAAACATCAGGACAACCCGCTGCTCCCATATGGGATGCCAATTGTCCTGGAATCCGGAAGAAGGGACGTATGACTGCCCTTGCCATGGCTCAAGGTTTGACGCCCGTGGAAATCTGCTGGTTGGCCCTGCACAAAAAGGAATCTGTAAAGGAGGCGATAGACGGTGACAAGATATTACCATGGAAAAAAGAAAAAATATCCATATTTTGAAGGATGGTACCTGAAGCACCAGGCAGAGGGCAGGATGATTGCCTTTATCCCCGCGATCCACGCGGATGAGCAGGGAAAATGGACGGCATCTATACAAATGATAACAGAAGAGGGCTCTTGGTGCTTTTTCTATCCCGCCTCCCAGTGCACGATTGAGAGAAGACGCTTCCGGGTGATGATCGGGGAGAACCTGTTTACGGAAAAAGGCACCTGGGTCAATCTGAAGAACAAAGACGTATCCATCTATGGAAATATCTCTTATGGCCCGTTTGCCAGGCTAAAAAAGGATATTATGGGGCCGTTTAAAAGAGTTCCATTTCTTGAATGCAATCACGGCGTTCTGAGCATGATGCACAGAACCAGAGGAGGGCTGATGGTAAATGGAAGGGAAGTGGATCTGAACGAGGGGCTGGGGTATATAGAGACGGACTGGGGAAGTTCTTTCCCGAAGGAGTATCTCTGGACACAATGTATATTTACGGAGAAGAAGAGAGGGAGCCTGATGCTTTCTGTGGCAGACGTACCGATTGGAAGGTGGAGCTTCCGGGGATGTATCTGCCAGATAGAGATTCCGGGGCGGACCTTACGGATTGCCACCTATCTGGGGGCGAAAGTAAGAAGGCTTAGCGCCAGCGAAGCGGTGGTAAGACAAGGAAAACTTTGCTTAAAGGTGACCAAGCTAGGAGAGCGGTCTTACGGGCTGAGCGCGCCGCGGCAGGGCAGCATGACGAGGATCATAAGAGAAAGCCCTGTATGCAGGATCAGATACCAGCTTTGGGAGAAGGGAAACCAGGTATTTGATATCGTAGATAACCATGCATCCTTTGAATATGTAAAAGATGCCAAGTGATAGGCGAAAGATGCCGCGTGGCAGGCTCCATAGCCTGTCGCGCGGCATTCTTAGAATTATGCTTCCATGTTGATCATGACCTTCATAGCCTTGTCCTTTTCCAGGTCAATGGTATCATACCCTTTCTTGAACTCCCGGAATCCAAAACGGTGGGTGATCAAGGTCTCGAATTCGATCTTTCCGGCGGCAACCAGTTCGATTGCCTTGATGTAGTCTTCTTCCCGGTACATTGCGCTTCCAAGAAGCGTCAGTTCATGATCCTGGACGGCGGCCATATCTACGGTGGCCAGATCTGCGAATACGCCTACGACTACGATATGGCTTCCCTTTCTTGCATATGCGATCGCCTGTTTCATGGTTGGATTGATTCCAATACATTCGAAGATGACATCCGCCCGGTCTTCCCCGCAGGCTTCGATGATGGCTTCAAGCAGATCTTTCTCGGATGGATTGACCGTGGCAATCCCGCACTTTTTAGCGGTATCAAGCCTATAGGCGCTGAGCTCCGAGAGAAGCACGACCTCTGCGCCCAACGCTTTTGCGGTCTGTGCAACAAGGTTGCCGATCGGTCCTCCGCCAAGCACGACAGCCTTTTTGCCTGTCATGTCAGCAGCATATCGGCGTACGGCGTGGACAGCGACAGCCAGCGGCTCGATCATCGCGCCGTGATCCCAGGACATCTCTTCTGGAAGTACCAGCGCCTTATTGGCATCTACTACAAAATAATCGCTGGCCATTCCGGTAGTCTGGAACCCCATGACCTTCAGTACTTCGCAGTCATTGTACATTCCGTGCGTGCAAGGATAGCACTTGCCGCATACAACCTGTGGCTGTATGGTCACTTTGTCGCCCACCTTGCAGGTTGTCACGTCCTTGCCCGTCTCCACGACCTCTGCACTGACTTCGTGTCCCTGGACGACCGGATAACTGGTATAAGGGTGCTTTCCGTGATTGACATGTATATCGGATCCGCAGATGCCGATTCGCTTCATCTTTACTTTGATCTGATCCGGCTTCACCTCAGGGATGTCTACCTCCTGGTAGATGATGTTTCCTGGTTCCGTCATAATTGCCTGTGTCATTTTTGCCATGCTGATAACTCCTTTTCCATAATCTTATTTTATCAGGTTACAAGATAGTAATGTTATAACAATAATTATATCATGTACTTTTTAGCAAGACAAGAGGATGGAAAACATTATAAACAAAAAAATACTGAAAAAACCATTGAATTCTGCTTGTGTTATGTTATAATATAATTACATAGTTATGATTATACAAAGTGGTCGATATGCTTGCGGGAGAATTTCCAATATGTTACAATATCCTTAATCAAATATATTCGAATATCAGGAGGATATTGCAATGTTAGACAAGACAGATAGAATTGATAAGTCGGTTCCCATCCCATTATATTTTCAATTGAAGGAACTGATTCTGGCGGAGATCAAGGAAGGACATTATAAAAGCGGAGACTTGATCCCGACGGAGAAGGAAATCAGCGATGCATTCCAGATCAGCCGGACTACGGTAAGACAGGCCATTACAGAACTGGTTCAGGAAGGACGTCTGTACCGGGTGAAGAGCAAAG
>UMGD01028645.1_pt1 | contig 12585 bp, 9 predicted proteins | sample 1965201 | NCBI WGS metagenome assembly UMGD01 (sample SAMEA4836066, study PRJEB28245) | human gut metagenome | biome: gut microbiome; material: fecal sample | place: Denmark | collected 2008 | reverse complement strand
GTGAACCGGCCTGTTTAACGCCGTCACCGAGCACTTTTTGCAATGCTGACTGCAAAAGGTGGGCTGTTGTATGGTGGGCTGTGATTTGTTTTCTTCTGTACTCATCAATAGCTGCACAAACTGTGTCATCTGCTTTTACTGTGCCTTCTGTTATTTCGGCTCTGTGAGCGTAGAGATTGTCTACTTTAAAGGTGTTTAAAACTTTTGCTTTAAAGTTTTGGCCTTCAATCACACCTGAGTCGCCAACCTGACCGCCGCATTCCGCATAGAAAGGTGTTGTGTCTAAAATAATATCAACGGTTTCTCCTTCGTCAGCAGAATCAATTTTTTGCGCGTCTTTTACGAGTGCAACCACTTTGCCTTCTCCGCAAGTTTTTTCATAGCCTGTGAATACAGTCTCGCCTTTTTCTTTTTCAATATCTATATAGATAAGGTCGTCAGTTAATATAATTTTTTGAGCAGCTGCTTTTGCTCTTTCTTTTTGCTCTTTCATGCATTTTTTAAAGCCTTCTTCATCAACCGAAATGCCTTTTTCTTGAGCAATTTCAACTGTCAATTCAAGAGGGAAACCGTATGTGTCATAGAGTTTGAAAGCATTTTCTCCACTGATTTCTTTTGAACCGTCTGAAAGAAGGTCATCCAAAAGTTTTTGCCCTCTATCAAGAGTTTGTTTAAATTTCTCTTCTTCTTTTTTAATAACGTCTTTGATTTTTTGACGATTTTCGTCGAGCTCAGGGTAAGCTTCTTTGTAGTTGTCTACAACTGTATCAACGATGTTGTAAAGGAAAGGAAGCTCTAATCCAAGCATTTTTCCGTGGCGAAGTGCACGTCTCATAATCATACGCAGAACGTAGTTTCTTCCCTCGTTACCCGGCACAATGCCGTCTGAAATCATAAATGACACGCATCTTGCATGGTCTGTGATGATTCTTAAAGAAATATCTGTTTTGTCATCCTCTTTGTATTTTCTGCCTGTCATTTCACAGACTTTATTCAAAATAGGAGTTAAAAGATCTGTTTCAAATGTGGATGTTTTGCCTTGAACAACCATTGCAATTCTTTCAAGACCCATACCTGTATCAACGTTTTTCTTTTCTAAAGGAAGGTAGTTGCCTTCTTTGTCCTTAAACAGTTCTGTAAATACAAGGTTCCAGATCTCTACCCACCTGTCGCATTCACATGTGGCAACAGAACAATCATCACTGCACTTCATATCTTCGCCAAGGTCATAGTGAATTTCTGAACAAGGGCCACAGGAGCCTACGTCTGATACAGGGCCCCAAAAATTGTCTTTTTTACCTTTTCTGAATATTTTTTCGGCCGGGATTCCTACTTTGTTGTGCCAAATATCAAAAGCTTCATCATCATCTGTGTAGATAGTGATGTATAGTCTTTCAGGGTCTAAATGAAGGTGGTTTGTAACAAAGTCCCACGCCCAGGGGATAACTTCTTCTTTGTAATAATCGCCAAAAGAGAAGTTTCCGAGCATTTCAAAAAAAGTATGGTGGCGGGGTGTTCTTCCTACGTTTTCGATATCAGAATCTTTACCGCCTGCACGTGCGCATTTTTGACAGGTTGTGATTCTTTTAGGGTCATAAGGGCACTCTTCATAACCCAGGAAATATGGTACAAACTGAAGCATTCCTGCTGTTGTCAAAAGTACTGTCGGGTTGTCAGGCACAAGTGAGGAGCTTTTTACGATTGTTGATTGATGTTTTTCCGCAAAAAACTTTAAAAAAGCTTCACGAATTTGAGCGCCTGTAAGCGGTTTATGTTGAATTTCTGACATAACTTCATTCCTTATCCTTAACTATTTTATAGTTAAATTTTACTATAAAAAGATAAGAAAAAAAGGTAAAAATACGCAAAAAAAAGCTCTAATTAATCATTAGAGCAATACTTTTAATAGGAAGGGAAGGTTAGGAAGTTAGGTAGGTTAGTGTTAGTGTGAAAGTCTCTTTTATATTTTGTGTTTATTTAATGTTCTTGTTGATTTTGTCTTACATATATATAAAGTATATACGAATCTCAAAATTGCAGACTTGAGTATATACTGTTACATTTCTTTACAATTCGCCTGTAGGAGGCAAAAAAATTAATTTAGATGTTTAATTATATTTGCGCAAGAGTTTACAAAGACAGTTATAGAAAATGAACGTAAGACCGCAAAAGCTAGCCACAATTCTAACAAAGCCAAGAATTCTTGTCCCTACTGTATTTATGGCTGTGGGGACCGGCAAAACTATGCTGGATTACGAAAAGGCTAAACCTGAAAAGAAAAGGCGTATATTTGCAAAAGACAGTGCAATGCTTCTTGGCTCTTTAGCCGGCTTTCTGCTTATGAAAGCGCCTGCAAAATGGTTATGCGGAAAAGAATCAAATATTCCAAAAAATATTCTGCAAAGCACAAGTTATGTTATCAAGCAGAGTGTTGCGGGTGCTTTGTCTACTCTGGGCGGTATTGTCGGTGCTGTGTGCGGAAATGAAGTGGTTCACAGGTTTGTGCTTGATAAACCTTATTTCAATGAAAAACCCAAAGTTGAACCTCAAGAAGAGACTGCAAATAAAAAAACAGGAAAAGAAGACGCAAAAGCAAAAGATTCTTTTGACAAATTTTTTGCAGAAAACAAAGTTTTTGAAAAATTTAACTATGCAAACAAACATGCTGCTCAAACAGCCGGATTTTTCCTTTCTTTGCCGGGTGTTAGCAATTTTAGTGCTCCGCCTATGATTGCACTTACAGGTATGTCTGTTGCAAAAATGGATGGTTATAATAATAAAATTAAACGCACCTCAAAAGAATTGATAGCCAACTGCTTGATACCTTCTTTACTTGTATCTGCAGTGTCGTTGGCTGTTTCGAAAAAAACAGGTTATATTAAATATCCTGCTATTTTAGCCTCTCTTGTTGCTGGTTCTTTTGCAGGAACAAAGCTGGCTGATTTGTATCAGGACAAGCTTGATGAGACTATTGATTCCATTGATTTTCAGCACATAACTTTTAAAAGGAATGTTAAACAATCAGCTGATTAAAAAGGTAGTTTTCCGTGTTTTCCAAAACCTTTTGGCATTTTAGGCATTTTCATTTTGCCGGATTTCATTTTGTCGGAAATTTTTGTAAAACCTTTCATCATTTTTCTCATTTGTTCAAATTGAGAAATATATTGATTGATTTGAGCAAGCTCCATTCCGCAGCCTTTTGCAATACGTTTTTTACGGCTTGTATTGATAATTGCGGGATTGTCTCTTTCTTCCGGAGTCATACTCTGGATGAAAGCTTCTATTTTTTTGAGCTGTTTTTCGCCTTCGTTGGCAATAAGCTGTCTGTCATCTTTTTTCAAGCCGGGAATGGGCAGCATACCGAGTATCTGGTCCATAGAACCAAGGTTTTTCATTGTTTTTTGCATGTTTAAAAAGTCGTTAAAAGAAAATTCTGCTTTTCTCATTTTCTTTTCGAGCTCTTGAGCCTGCTTTGCGTCAAAGTTTTCCTGAGCCTTTTCAACAAGCGATACAATATCACCCATACCAAGGATTCTGGTTGCCATTCTGTCAGGGTAAAAATCCTGTAATGCATCGAGTTTTTCACCCATACCAGTAAGTTTAATCGGTTTTTGTGTGCAGTAAACAACACTCAATGCTGCACCGCCTCTGGAATCACCATCCAGTTTTGTGAGCACAAGACCTGTAATCTCAAGCTGAGCGTTAAAGTTTTCAGCCACATTAACAGCTTCCTGACCTGTCATTGCGTCTATTACAAGCAGTTTTTCCTGAGGGTGAATAGTCCTGTCTAAAATCAAAAGCTCTGCCATCATCTGCGTGTCTATCTGCAAACGGCCTGCTGTATCAAGGATAACAACATTGAAACCATTGTTTTTAGCGTATTCTATGGCTTCTGTCGCAATCTTTTGGACGTCATTTGAGCCTTCTATGGTAAATACTTCTGTTTGGGTTTGTTGTCCGAGTGTTTTTAATTGTGCAATTGCTGCCGGTCTGTATACGTCACACGCAACAAGAAGCGGGTTTTTTCCTTCTTTTTTCAGTTTAACAGCCAGCTTTGCACTTGATGTGGTTTTACCTGAACCTTGCAAGCCGAGCATCATAATCACTGACGGATGTCCGCTCAAATCAAGCGGTTCGTTTTTTGAGCCTAAAAGTTTGACAAGTTCATCATTTACGATTTTAATAAGCTGTTGGGCAGGGTCAACGCCTTGCACAACCTTTTCGCCTTCAGCACGCTCTCTGACAGAAGATACAAAAGCCTTTACGACTCTAAGGTTGACGTCGGCTTCTAAGAGCGCACGGCGGATTTCTCTCAGTGCATCGGACATGTTTTCTTCTGTTAACTTATCCGTACCCGATGTTTTTCTTATGATTTCCTGTAATTTATCTGATAAACTGTCAAACATATTTATTATGCGCCTCCTGCACCCCTAAAGTTTTTCTTTTATTGTCCGATGTAAATAGCCGTGAGTCAAGGTCATTGATGTGTTAATAAATGTTAAACATGTAATGCCGGCAGGCAATTTTTTTTTTTTCGATGTTTTTATTAAATCAGGCAGGTTTTAATGACTACTATTTTAAATAATCTTAATATGAAGTACAGCAATCCGGGTGCGATAAATGCTGCTAATACTGCTAATAACAGCATTACAGCTAAATCTTCCGTAAAACCGGATGAGGAAAAAAACTTCTTCAAGAAACACAAAAAAGTAATGTTTGCAGGTGCTGCATTAGCCGGTGCAGCAACGATTGCTGTGCTTATTGCAAAAGGCAGATTTTCAGAAGCAAAAAAACTTGCTGAACATATAGATTTCAAAAAAGCGGAAACAATAGAAGAAGCAATTGCTTTTGGCAAAAATCATCTCGGAATAAAAAAATATACAGGATTTGAAGAAAAAGACCTTGATATATTGAACTGGGTAAACGAAGGTCTTGTAAACGTAAGCAATAAATTGAAGGGCAAAGCTAAAATGCCTAAGGGCGTCGGTTATACATACAGCGAAGATTCTTTTCTTGCAGGCATAACCAAAAAAGAGGGAACAAAATTCCCTGAATTCTTAGTTGTAAACAAAAGGGTGTTCAATAATATTGATAATTTAATCAATGAGAAGTTAAATTGGATGAACACTGAAAGTATCATTGTGGATAAGGGCGGAGGTTTATATGATGTTCATACTTTGCTTGGTGAAAAATCAACCCGCGAACTCGTAACTGAAATAGAAAAATATAAAAAGGGCGAACTCAAAACCCTCAAAGAAAAAATCAACTTTTACGAAAGCACTAAGGTATTAGAAGATGCAATCAATTCTGTAAACGAGTCGCCCTTTAATGTGATTAAAAGACTCTTAAAAAATGAAAAAATTGTTGCAGGCATGAAAAAAGAAGGGTTGTCGACGAATTTGGATGAAATTAAGAAACTGACAAAAGATGAACAAACCATACTTCTTGGTAAAATACACGAAAAAATAGGTTTTAGCATCGCATATGATGTCAACGGAAGAGATGCATTTCATACAATTTATCATGAAATGGGACATCTTCAAGATAATGTTAAACGTGTACAGGCAGAATCTTTATTCAACTACGAATACGCTAAATATCCTCAAGAACTCAAAAATTGGGTCGATAATGACGAAAAAATGCAATTGGCGTCAAGAATATCACCATATGCCTGCGAAGGTCCGGGTGAGTTTATTGCGGAAACGTTTGCAAAACGGATAAAAGGTGAAAAGGTCGATGACGATATTATAGGGCTTTACAAAGTAATGAACGGTCCGGTGATAGGATAGTATCAGCATACGTTAACTGTTGACATGTATTTTTCGCCGTCAGCTTGTTTGATATAACCTTTTATTTCAAGGTTTGTTAAAGTGACCATCAAATCGCCAAAATCCATTCCTGTTTGAGAAGCTATAGAATCAAGTGTTTTTGCCTCTGTTGCAATCAATTCAAACACAATTTTTTCATTGTCTTCCAAGTCCAAATTCTCAAGAGGATTTTTTTTTGAAACTTTTTTTGTTTCAACCTGCCAGTCAAGGGTATCTAAAATATCCTGTGCTCTTGTGACAACTGCCGCGCCGTTTTTGATGAGTTTGTAGATGCCTTCTGTATTCGGGTTTGTCAAAAGACCGGGCATGCACATAAGCTCTCTGTTTTGTTCAAGGCAAAGGTTTGCACTTATCAGTGCTCCGCTTTTTATTGCTGCTTCTGCTACCAGTGTGCCTTTAGAAAGCCCAGTTACGATTCTGTTTCTATGGGGGAATCTCCATTGAAGAGGCTGAAATGACGGCCAGTATTCGCTAAAGATTACACCTGATTCATCTTCTATTTTTTTGTAAAGGTCTTTGTTTTGTGTCGGATAAATATAATCAAATCCGCTGGCAATGACCCCTATTGTGCTGATTCCATTGTTGACTGCTGCTTTGTGCGCACAAGAATCTATACCAAGAGCAAGACCTGAAACAATACATATGTCTGTCCCTTTAAAATCTGAAAGAATCTTTGTTAAAACTGTTTTTGCCGCTTCGCTGGCTTTTCTTGAACCGACAACTGCAATTGTTCTGTCAAAATTACATCGCGACAAATCACCTTTGTAAAACAGTGTCATTGGCGGGTTATAGATTTGTCTTAAGAGTTTAGGGTAATTTGTGTCTGTATAGTTTAAAAATTTGATATTCTTTTTTTGAATATACTCAAGGCATTCATCAGGGTTTGTTTGATTTCTCAGTTTTAAAAAATCTGATATCTGCCTTGAAGTAAGTCCCTCTATTGCATACAATTCGTCAGAGCCTGCGCACCACGCTGATTTTATTGAGCCGAAGTGATTGAAAAGCGTTTTTATAAACACGCTTCCTATTTTTTCAATAGAGGCAAAAGCCAGCCAATATTTTGCATTTTCATCGTTTGTGGTCATTTAGTTTTCTCTGAATGAATTTATATCAATGATTTTGTTAACTTCCTGCGGAACATAATACGGGCAGCTATTCCAAAGGATTGTATCAAGAGGAATATCTGATTCATTTTGTACAACCGGTTTGTTGCAATAACCTTTTATCATGTTTGTTGAGCCATCCATTTTTAGGTTAAAGAATCCGCAAGACTGGCATATTTTTATTCTGAATCCGTGTTCGTTCAGCTTGTCAGACACTTCTTTGATAGCGTCAACCATACGTATTTGGGAAGATGACGAGTATTTTTTCTTTTTGAATCTAAAAACAGCTTTTACCAGCCCGCTTTCAGATATCAAATCTAGTTTGCATTTAAGATTATTTTTGCCGTCAGTTACATAAACATCAACTGTAGACATTTCTCTGTCTTCGTCGTCTTTGTTGTTTGTTAATTTGTTAATCACAGTGCCTATAACAGGAATATGCAAAAATATTTTGAGCAATGAATAAACCGGATATAAAAGCAGATAGATTATATTTCCTTTGCCGATTTTTGAAGTGAATAATGAAGCTATGAAGGATAAAGTCAAAACTCCAAAGAAGAAAAATATTAGGTTGAAGTTTATAAAACCAAATTTTGGTAATTCATAAGAGTTGGTAAAGCTCAAAAGCCCTGCATATATTAAAATTAACAACCAAAAATTAGGAGTTAATGTGTTGATTAAAAATTCTCCAAATTTTGGTGATGATTTAATCAAAAGCGGTAAACAGTTCCATACAAGAGAAATTTTATAAGAAATGGATTGTTTTCTGTCTTTAAAGTTGTCTATAGATGTATATGTTTTGATAAGAGGACAAAACTTTGGTACAAAACCGTTTCTGACAAGCAGTGTTGTATACTTAAGCTCACTGTTAATGTCTTTAAAATCTACACATTTGATTTTGTCCAAAACTTCTTTTCTTATAACAAAAATATCAGAGTCAACAATGTTTGCAAAACCCATCAAAGAACGCCCGCAGTTGAGTATTCTGTCTGTATATGAGTGGTAGGTTGTTTTTATTGCATTTAAAAGAGTCTTTTTGCGCGCAATATAGTCTGTTGAACCAACGAGAATGTTTTCTCCGTAAAGATTTGCATTGATTGACGGAAGAAAATTTTCATCAATATATCTGTCAGCACTTAAAAATACAAATGCATCCACATTTTGGTATGACAATAATCCTTCAAGTATCCAAGAAACTGCTTCGTCTTTACCGACAGGTGCATTTTCTCCTACTCTCCAGATTTTTGCACCGCCTATAAACTCTAGTATATTTGATGAGTTGTCTGTGCAGTGGTCCAGTATGATATGTGTCTGATAATTTTCACGGTTGTAGTTTTGTTTGTTTAACGCTTCTAATAGCGGCACAATTGTAGATTCATTATTTCTTGCGTAAATAATGATAATCATATTGTTAGGCTGTGCTGCGGCATTGTATTTTTGTTTGAGCAAAAATCTTTTTGCCTTTGTGCTGTTGAAGACACAGGCCGTAAAGTAAACCGTGTAAGCCATTACATAAACTAAAAGTGATGCCAGTACTAAAACCAGTATGAAAATTAAAAAGTCAACCATTTTATTCCTCGTCACGAGCCCTTTTTACAGCTGTTATAATATGGGGTGATTTAAATACGAAGTGGGGCTCTTAATTATGTGTTAAATTTTATAAAAAAAATACTCAAAAATCCAGCCTGAAGCCTAAAATCCTACATAAAGATGAAAATATGTAAATATACTTAAGGTACAGGGTCATATCCGCCGGGGTTTAACGGGTGGCAGCGGCAGATACGTTTTATACCAAGCCAGCCTCCTTTTATTATTCCGTATTTTGTTATTGCCTGTTTAGTGTATTCCGAGCATGTCGGATAAAACCTGCAAACAGGAGGTTTTAGTGATGATATTTTTTGATAAATACTTATTAATTTTATTAAAAAATTTTTTAACATTTTGATTGTAAACACCGCATTATCACTGTAAAAAATATTATATTACAATTGTAAAAAATTTTAAATTAATAGCAATTTTTAAAATCAGAAATTGTTTATATAAATGGAAGTGTATAGTGTAAGGTGATACTTTGTACGACGTATTTTTAAAATCAGCAATATTTGGTGTAAGAAATGCCGATAAAGTCGCAACAACGAATGACAAAGGCAGAGTTTTTGCGGATGTCGGCCAATTTACAAATGCGGCAAAAGCCGCAGCACAACTGGATAATGCTCTTGGAAAAGGTGCTCAGGCTGCAATTAATGCAATGGGCAGCGTTGCACAAAACAACAAAGCACTTGAAACTTTTGCAAAAGGCGCAAACTGGGCTGCAAATCACGTTAACCCTCTTTTGATTGGTGCAGCCGGTTACAGAGTTGTTGTTGCAGATGACAAAGAACATGCTCTAAAAAGAGAGGTTCTTGGCATGTCGTCTATGTTTGCGGGCGAAGCTGCAATGAAAGAATTTTTTAAATCAAATACAATGAACAACTTTAAAGCTGGTATAAAAAATCCAAAGTTAAGAACCTGTGTAACAGCTCTTGAGGGCGTCTTGTTTGTTCTCGGTTCTATTGCTTCAAGCAATGTGGGCTACAAAATCGGGGACAAGATGTTTGCAAATAAGACAAAAAGAACACCTCAAAAAAACAAAATTGAAGTAAAAGATAATAAAGTTTTAAAAACAACAATGCCGCAAAAAGAACCTGTCGAAACAAAAGCAGATAAAAAAACAGAATTAGACGATTACGAAAAAGAGTTTTTTAACTCAAGAAAAGAAAACGGAATGATTGCATAGCTTTGCACAAAATTTATGAATTAAAATAAATTGTGCTGAACTTTTGAGCAACTTCGTCCATATTAATGTTTTTTCCGTCTATTTCGAACAAAAAGTCAGAATCACCCTGCATTTGAATTTTGGGCAGCCCTTTGTTAATTTTTGGCAGCTTTTTGAGATTCAAATTAGGCAGTTCGGGATCTTTGTTTGAGAAAAAATTGGCTGTCATAGCATTTTCCCTTCACAGAAAACTGATACACTAATACACTTCACATATGTATTATCGGATTTTTTATGCTTTAACTTTAATGATTTTGACTATTTTTTCAACAATTGTAAACAATATTTAACAATCAATAAACTCAGCCATAATGACGTTAGAAATCAAAAATCCTTCATTGCTCAATCTGTATCCGTTTTGGGTTTTTACAAGGTGATTGCTTTGTGTGTATTTGTCAAGAATACCTTTATAAAATGTTTCAAAATCTATTGAAAACTTTTGATTTATTTCGTTTATGTTTATGCCTTCTGCTTTTCTTAAACCGAGGAATATGGTTTCTTCAAGCCTTTCCTGTTTGTTGAGTGCTTCAAGAAACTCTTTTGAGTCGTATTTTTTTTCATAATCTTTTAAATCACAAAAGTTTGAGTATCTTACTCCCCCGATATATCCGTGTGCAGCAGCGCCGAATCCGTAATATTCTCCATCATTCCAGTAGTTTAAATTATGGCGGGACTCAAACCCTTTTTTTGCAAAATTGCTTATTTCATAGTGTTCGTATCCTGCGTTTTCAAGTGTATCAATCGCAGCAAGGTACATGTCTGCCTGTAGGTCATCATCAGCCAGGTTTTCAGGCATGTTTTCAAAAAACTTACATCCTTCTTCGATTTTTAGCCCGTAAAGCGATATATGCGTAACTCCGGTTTGTTCGATTGTCCTGAGGTCGTTTACAAAATCGTCTATTGTTTGGTTTGGCAGTCCATAGATAAAGTCTGCGTTTATGTTGTCAAAGCCTGCTTTTTTTGCAGCAATAACGGTTTGTAATGCTCTGGACGCGTTGTGTATACGGCCTATTGCTTTTAAAATTTCATCGTTAAAACTCTGTATGCCTATGGATATTCTGTTGAAGCCTGCGTCTTTTAGCTTTTTCAAATATTCAAAATCTACTGTCTCGGGGTTTATTTCTATTGTTATTTCACAAGACGGGTCGTAATTAAAACAGTATAAAATCCTCTGCAAATCTTTAATTTCGAGCAAAGACGGAGTGCCGCCGCCTATGTAAAGAGTTTTTAAAGGTTCTCCTTTGTAAAAATTATCAATTTCTAAAAGCAGTGTATCAACATATTTTTTGCGTTGTGCATCACTGTGCACGCTAAAAGAGGTGAACGAACAGTAGTTGCATTTGTTTTTGCAAAAAGGAATATGTATGTACGCACTTTGAGTCATTAAATTATTCTCTGGTGAATAAAGGTCTTTTTGCCGTCAGCGTAAGGCGCTACGGTTTGGCCTGAACCGTACATTTTGTATTTGTATATAACAAGACCTTCAAGTCCGACAGGGCCTCTAGCGTGGGTTTTTGATGTTGAAATGCCAACTTCAGCGCCGAGCCCGTAGCGGAATCCGTCTGCAAAACGTGTGGAAACGTTTGCAAATACACCGGCAGAATCCACAAGATTCATAAATACATCTATTGCTTGTTTGTCCTCGGTTATTATACAGTCCGTGTGTCCGGAGCCGTAAACATTTATGTGCGCAATTGCGTCAAACAGGTCTTTTACTGCTTTTATTGAAATTATTTTGTCACCGTATTCTGTTGCCCAGTCTTCTTTTGTTGCAAGTTCCAGATGAGGGACAAATTCTTTGCATCTTTCACAGCCTTTTACTGCTACACCTGCTTTTTCAAACTCTATAACAAGCTGTGGAAGGTAATTTTCGAGAAGACTTTCGTGTATAAGTATTGTTTCAACAGCATTGCACGCGCTCGGGTACTGTGTTTTTGCGTCAATACAAATATCAGTGGCTTTTTTTACATCTGCTGCTTCGTCTATATAAATATGGCAGATTCCGTCAGCATGACCCATCACGGGGATTTTGGTATTATCTTTTACGTACTGGACAAGAGCATTGCCTCCGCGCGGGATAATAAGGTCAATATATTTGTCCATTGTAAGCATTTGAGCCACTTCGTCGCGGCTGAAAAGAATATTTATTGTATCTTGCGGGAAAGCTCCAAGCTCATCAAGCGCTTCTTTTATCAGCCTTGTTAAGATTACATTTGTGTTATAAGCTTCTTTTCCGCCTTTTAAAAGAACCGCATTAGCACTTTTTATTGCCAACGCGCAAATTTGCGGGATTACATCAGGACGGGCTTCAAAAATCACCCCGATAACTCCTATCGGACAACTCACACGGTACAAATCCAGTCCCGTATCAAGCCCCATTGCCCAGAGTTTTTTGTTTACAGGGTCTTCCAGCCTTTTTACGTCTCTAATTCCCTGCACCATATCTCGCATTTTGTTATGGTCAAGTTTTAGACGATTGTATGTGCTGTTGTTTATTTCTCCTGATTCTAAAAGTTTTTTTGCTTCTTCAAGGTCTTTTGCATTTTCTTGTAGAATTGCAAGTTTATTTTCTTCAATCTTATTTGCAACAGCGTCAAGCGCTTTGTTTTTTGTAAGGGTATCAAGTGAAGCTAAAGTGTAAGATGCAAGTTTGGCATTTTGTGCCATTGTTTCTAAATTTGTGACCATATTTAATTGTCCTTATGTTATAGCAATGCAATGTTGTCGCGTGTAATTATTGCATCGTAGTTTTTGTATCCCAAAATTGTTAAAATGTCATCGGAATGGTGGCCTATTATTCTTTTGCAGTCAGAGCAGTTGTAGTTTACCATACCTCTGG
>UMGD01040878.1_pt1 | contig 12784 bp, 10 predicted proteins | sample 1965201 | NCBI WGS metagenome assembly UMGD01 (sample SAMEA4836066, study PRJEB28245) | human gut metagenome | biome: gut microbiome; material: fecal sample | place: Denmark | collected 2008 | reverse complement strand
GTTGCCGGCGGATGAGGCTGTCGGGGTGCTGGATACGTTGGCAGAGGGAGTCGTAACGTGCCAGATAATATGCTTCGTTGGGTTTGTCGAGCATACAAAGTGCCTTGAAGGTGTTTCCGGCAAGGATGAGGGCGTTGGCGGTAGAGTTCCAGATATGCGGTTCTACGGCGTGGTTGTGCCCGTCGTGGTCATGATGTCCTGCTGCGTGGTTGTGCTCACCGTTGTTCAGAATCAGGTCTATGCCTTTCGAGGTGTCGAATACTTGGATATGAGGGGTGTTATTCATCAGTCGGTCCATCCAGGTCTGCTCGAAGCCGATGTAGCCGATGCGGAGATAGGCTTTGCTGTCTCCCAGAGAGACTAGTTGCTGAGGAATAGGGTCGTATGTCTCCGGACTGGAACCTTTCGGGACCATGCTGACTACCGTGAATTTATCACCGGCAATTGCTTCCGTGAAGTAGCGCTGCGGTTCGATAGTGACGGTAATCACCGGTTTCTCTTCTTCGCTGCCGCTTGCTTTGGACGTGCGACCCGTGCAGGCTGCCAACAGGAGGCAGGAGCCGAGAAGAAGGAGTGTTTTCAAATCTTTTAGTTGTTGTTTCATGACTATTGTATTAATATCGGGGGGTGATTCAGTTCCTGTTTTCGGGCACGTAGTATTTCCCGCTTTCCTCCCGGAGGACCGGGAAGGCGCTCTACGGTAAAGCCTGCGGCCTGCAGCATACGTCGGATGACTCCTTTGGCGCAATAAGTGGTGAGGATGCCTCCTTCATTTAATAAAACATATAAACGGTTAAATAGTTCCTGCGACCACATTTCCGGCTGCTTTTCCGGAGCGAAGGCGTCGAAATAGATAATGTCAAATAATAATGGAGAATGGATAATGGATAATGGAGAATGGCTGCGCTGTGTAATCCATTCATTGACGTCGGCTTGTACTTTGCAAAGAGTGAAGTTGGGGGTAAAGGATATTTCTTCTTCCCACGGTGATGTATGAATCGCTCTGAACAGGTCGGTGGCTGCTTGTTGTCCGCTACTGCTTGCTGATTGCTCATCATTCTCTTTCTCTATATATCCCAGTTGCTCCACCATTTGCCATTCCAACGGATAGAGTTCAAGTCCTGTATAATGTACGTTACGTCCGCTTCTTTCTGCTTCTTCAAGGGTAAGCCAAGCATTCAGCCCCGTTCCGAAACCGATCTCCAGAATATGCGGAGAGGGGGAAGCGGAGGCTTTCAGTCCCATATTGATGAAAATATGCTGGGACTCCGTACGTGCCCCTTTGGTCGAATGATAATGTTCATTCAATTCCGGAACAAATAGGGTGGCACTCCCGTCATCAGTCTTTTCAATCACTCTTTTCATCTCAAAAAACTTATTACCTATTACCTGTTACTTATTACCTATTATTTCATCCCGCAACGACGTTCCATGCGCTTTCCAGTACGTACAGAAGCAGAATGTAACGTATCAGTTTGCCGACAAACATGGAGGCGGTGGTAAGCCATATATTGCTTCGCATAAATCCCAGTGCGATGGAGATCACCTCTCCGATGGCCGGCAGGAAAGCGAAGAATGCCATCAATGCTCCTTTCCCTTGCAGGAATTTCACCATCTTGTCTACTTTCTCCTTCTTTACTTTGAAGTATTTCTCAATCCAGCTTATTTTGCCCAGACGCCCCATATAGTAGCAGGTCATTCCGCCTGCCGTATTGCCGAGGGTGGCAGCCAATATACAGGCAGTGGGTGGCAGTCCGAGTTTTACCAGTGCTACCAACACCAGTTCGGAACTGAATGGTACAATACTCCCTGCGAGTAAGGCCGAGATAAACAATCCCGGAAGTCCCCATTCGATGAGGAGTTGTATCGTTGAATCTATAAAAGCGTCCATACGTTAAAACCAAATAAAAGGATGAGGCAGACCGTGGCAACAATGAAGAATATATTCGATGTTTTGTTGTTGGTCAGCACAAAAAGGTGGCCGATCAGTATGCTGTTGCTTATCATGAGCAACGGCAGGAGATTGCTGCATTGTGACGGCTGTAGTGCAATCAGCAGGAAGAGGAAGAACGTCAGGTCTATGAGAAACTGCAAATAGGCGCGTGTACGTATCTTATCTTCGAATCCGGCAACGACGCAATGGGCGGCGCTGACGATGAACAATACAAGCAGATAACCGAGAGTCGCCAGCTCCCACGGCTGGAGTATCTGTAGGTTGAATATATCTCCAAAGGTAGCCAGTTCTTTGAAAGGATGATAGAACAGCTCCATCTGATCGTAGAAGAAAGCGTGTCCGAACAGCATCCAGTAGGGCATTGTCCATCCTATCAGCGCGCCGCAGAAACTGCGGAACGTAAGTGACTGAAAGCGATGCGCCTCAAACAGCCAGAGCACCGAGAAGAAGGTGAGCTGAGGAAAAAGGATGCTCCCTGCACCGATAAACAGGAACGAGTAGAACAAATATCCCGACGCTTGTGACTGCTGGTAACTCTTGAACAGGAAATAGATGGAGAATAAAAAGGCTATGGCGGCAACATCTCCGGCATATAGCAGGTGCATCTCCGGACAGACGGTGACCAGCAGAAAGTAGATAGCTGTCTGCACGGAAGCCCGCATACGGATGATGCCGAACCGGTTGTTCAGCTCGATCAGAAAATAGCCGATAGCCGCGTAAATCAAGAAACTGACAAGATGCTCCGCCCATGCGGGAAGCAGCAATGTGCGGGCAGACTGCCAGAGCACGGAGCCGCCTTCTTCGCCCGTCGTCATGGTGAGGTCGGGCAATAAGACAGAGGTCAGCACCCAACAAAGGGTGCAGATGAAAATCGCAGCAGGGAGTGTCCACCGCCCTGCTGTGACCAGACCTTGTAGTCTCTTGTTTCTCATTATAAGTCGAATCCGATGTCGCGACGGAAATACTTCTTGTCGAAGTCGATCATATCTGCCACTTTATAGCTCTGTGCCAGCGCTTCTTCCTTCGTTGCGCCATAAGAGCAGACGGCGATAACACGTCCTCCGTTCGTTACGATTTGTCCGTCCTTCATGGCTGTTCCGGCATGGAAAATGATGCTTTCGGTAGCGGCGGCCTGTTCCAGACCGCTGATAGGGAAGCCTTTTTCGTATGCTTCGGGATAACCGCCGCTGACAAGGATCACACAACCTGCCGAGCGCGGGTCCATGACCAGTGTCTTTTCGTCGAGGTTGCCTGCGGCTGTGCCTTCCAGCAATTCCACGAAGTCGCTCTGGATGCGGAGCATCACGCTTTCCGTCTCCGGGTCGCCCATGCGGACGTTATATTCAATCACCATCGGTTCGCCTTTCACCCGAATCAGTCCGAGGAAGATGAAGCCTTTGTAGACGATGTTTTCTTCTTTCAGTCCGTTGATGGTAGGTTCGATGATGCGGGTACGTACTTTTGCCATGTATTCTTCGTCGGCAAACGGAACCGGAGTCACGCTGCCCATACCGCCTGTGTTGAGCCCTTTGTCGCCTTCACCGATACGCTTGTAGTCTTTCGCTACGGGGAGGACTTTGTAGTGTTCGCCGTCGGTAAGCACGAATACGGAACATTCGATACCGCTCAGGAACTCTTCAATAACGACTGTGGCCGATGCGGAGCCGAACATACCGCCAAGCATTTCCTTGAGTTCTTTCTTTGCCTCGTCCAGTGTGGGGAGGATCAGAACGCCTTTTCCGGCACAGAGTCCGTCGGCTTTCAGCACGTATGGGGCTTCCAGCGTTTCGAGGAAAGCCAGACCTTCTTCGAGGTTTTCGGCTGTGATACTTTTATACCGGGCTGTCGGGATTTGATGACGCATCATGAAGCCTTTGGCAAACTCCTTGCTGCCCTCCAGCTGTGCTCCGTTGGCGGACGGACCGATAACGGCGATATGTTTCAGTTCGGGACGATTCTGGAAGTAATCGTAGATGCCTTCTACCAACGGGTCTTCGGGACCTACTACCACCATTCCGATGTTTTCTTTCAGAGCGAAAGCGCTGATCGCTTCAAAGTCGGTAGCTTTGATGTTGACATTCTCGCCTACGGCGTTTGTTCCGGCGTTTCCCGGAGCGATGTACAGCTTTTCAACTTTCGGACTTTGGGCAATTTTCCATGCCAGTGCATGTTCGCGGCCGCCCGAGCCTAGTAATAATATCTTCATAATGAGTATTAAGTTATGAGTTTTCAGTTATGAGTTTTTCGGTGTGATGCTGTGAGCTGTCAACTATAGGTTGCTATAGGTTCTGCTCAAAGTATCGGGTGATTTTCTCGTGCAGATGTACACGGTCGCGGCCTGATACATTGTGCTTGTGGCACGGATAGATAAACAGGTCGGGGTAGGTGCGGGCATCTACACAGGCTTTCATGAACGACAGTGTGTGCTGCGGTACACAAGTGTCATCGTGGTCGTCATGGATAATGAGCAGATGACCTTTCAGTTGTCCGGCAAGGTTCTTCAGATTACATTCTTTGTAGCCTTCCGGATTGCTTTCCGGAGTGTCCATGTAACGTTCGCCGTACATCACTTCGTAATATCCCCAGTCGATGACAGGTCCGCCGGCTACGCCTACCTTGAATATTTCGGGGTAGCGGAGTAGCAGGGCAGTGGTCATGTGGCCTCCGAAGCTCCATCCGTGTACACCGATACGGTTTCCGTCTATGTAGGGGAGGGATTTCAGAAATTCAATGCCTTTCACCTGGTCTTTGCCTTCTTCGATGCCGAGGCGGCGGAAGGTGGCGTTTTCGAACTCCAGTCCACGGTTGGCACTGCCGCGGTTGTCGAGGGTGAACATGATATAGCCTTTGTTAGCCATATAGATATCCCATCCGCGGGAGCCGTTCAGCCAGCCACCGGTGACGAGTTGTGCGTGCGGACCGCCGTATACGTAGACGATGACCGGATACTTTTTGTTCGGGTCGAAATCTGCGGGTTTGGTGAGGCGGTAGTATAGGTCGGTCGTTCCGTCGTCGGCTTTAATAGTACCGGTTTCGATGGTCGGCATCTCATAGCCTTCGTATGGGTCTTTGGCTGTCAGCAGGTTGACTGTTTTCAGGCTTTTGGTGTCCACGATGTCAATGCGGCGCGGAAGGGTGGGAGTCGAATAACGGTCGATGAGGTAGCTTCCCGATGCGCTGAGCATTCCGTTATGTTCTCCTTCTGTGATAGAACGGAAGCTGAACGGGAGGCTGCGCTTTCCTGTGTTGACATTTACTGCAAAGTTATTGGAGCCTGTGCCATCTACTCCTTGGAAGATGACTTCTTTCCTCTTGGCGTTGAAGCCCAGAATGTCGCCTACCAGCCACTTGCCCTCGGTCAGTTGCTTCGTCGGGATGTATTCGATGTGCTTGCCGCCTGCGGCATCGCTTTTCCATTCGCCTTTGAGGCTGGAGGTGAGGTCGCATAAATATAGATGGTTATATCCGTCACGCTGGCTCTGATAGATGAATTTGCTGCTGTCCCACGGTAAGAATACGATGGGGTGCTGAGGCTCTACATACTTGGGGTGCGTTTCTTCCAGCAGCTTGCCCAGTAACTTGCCTGTCGTTGCATCGTATTGGCAGAGTACGGCGTGGTTCTGGTCGCGGTTCAGTTCGATAAGATAGATGCTCTTTTCGTCCGGTGACCAGCTGATATTGGTGAAGTAACGGTCGGTCGGATCACCTGCATTCAGATAGATGGTCTTGCCGGTGGAGGGGTTGTAGACGCCTACTTTTACTTGGTGGCTGGTCATTCCTGCCATCGGGTAACGGACGTTATTCACTTCTCCTACACGTGCCGTGATGTCTACAAGCGGGTATTGCGTAACCATGCTTTCGTCCATGCGGTAGAAAGCGAGCAGGTTGCCTTTCGGGCTCCAGAAGGTGCCTTTGTTGATGCCGAACTCATTGCGGTGGACGGATTGCCCGCAGACGATGCCTTCGGGTTCGTCGGTGATTGCCTGTTCGTTCACATACAGGTTGTTGTTGACTGTGTAGGCTACGTTTCCGTTGGCGACGCAATAATCTTCGTTGGCTGCTTTATCTTTCAACTTCAGTGTGCTGACAATCCGGTTGTTCTCGAAATCGTATACGATGTACTTACCGGATACTTTCAGTAACATTTGCGGTTTGTCCGCCCACGGGTAGCGGATTGAGTACGGGGTCGGCAGTTTCCCTGCTTTATTGTCTGCCAGTACTTTGTTGATTTGTCCGAGGGTAGTCAGCACTGTCTCTTTCCCTGTTCTGGGTTGAACAGTGTAGATGGTGTCGGTACTTGGTTTGATACACACGTCTCCCCACCATTGCAGACCGTAGAGGTTTTCTGCATAACGGTAGGTCTCGCCGCCCGGAATCAACTCTTCCAGTGTCAGCTTTTTGATTTCCTGTGCCATAACATTGAATCCGATTGGTAGCGCCAGCAATATCAGAATGGCTCTTTTTCCAATTTTACTCATTGCTTTTATTTATCTTTATTGGTTTTAAATCCTTCTATTTTACCCTGTTCAGGAGAGTTGTCTTTCTCTGTCGGATGATACGTTTTTTTCGAGATATTCAATTCGCTTTCTTACTCATCAAATGATAAGATCGCAAAATGCGACCTTATATTGTCTATCAATAAGTTAATGGCATTTTTTTAGTGAGATGCCGTTAACTATCTATGAAATTACTCTTCTTCCTTCTTCGGTATCCTAGGCTCCCGATTTCCTCTGAATTCTCTTGGAGCTCTTGAATCTCTTTCCCCACGGAACTCGCCTCTAGGCTTTCTGTCCCTGTCATCCCGGGTAAAGCTTCCTTCTTCCCGTCTCGGCTTGAAGTCTCCTTCTTTACGAGGTTTGAACTCCCCTTCTCGACGTGGCTTGTACTCGCCTTCTCTGCGTGGTTTGAATTCCTTTCTTTCTCTGGGTCTGGGAGTATCATAGCCTCCTTCAGTCTCTTTCTTCTCTTCTCCTTCTCCCTCCTGACTCTTGAACTCCTTATATTTCCCGTCGAAAATCTCGTATTTGCGGAACTCGCATTCCAATGCGCCATTGAACAACGGCACTTTCTTGCTTGGTTTCAGCCCGATCTGATCGAAGCATTCTTCTCTATAAGAGAGTACCCAAGCCTCGTTTCCTACAAATGCATGCTTCAGACGTTCGCCAATCATCTGGTACAGTCCGAGCAGGTCATTGGTAGAGATACGTTCGCCATAAGGAGGATTCATCACGATGATGGACTTCTCCTGCGGCTGTTCGAATTGCTGGAACGGTTGCAGTTTCAGCGTCACATCTTTGGATACACCCGCCGCTTTTATATTATGCGTCGCTATTTCATTCGCTTTCGGACTGTTATCATATCCGTAAATCTTATGGGTGAATTCGCGCTCCTGACTATCATCATTGTAAATCTCATCGAACATCTCCGAATCGAAATCCACCCATTTCTCGAATGCGAATCCTTTGCGGAATACTCCCGGAGCGATGTTTCTTGCGATCAGTGCAGCTTCTATAGGAATCGTGCCCGAACCGCACATCGGGTCAATCAGGTCACATTCACCGCGCCATCCTGTCATCAGAAGCATACCGGCAGTCAATACTTCGTTCAACGGAGCATCTACCTGTTCCTGGCGGTATCCGCGACGATGAAGCGACTCTCCGGAAGAGTCCAGAGACAACGTACAAGTGGTATGTGCAATATGGATATTGAGTAGTACATCCGGATTATTGATGCGTACCGACGGGCGTTTGCCTGTCTTTTCACGGAAATAGTCCACGATGGCGTCCTTCACTTTGTACGAAACGAACTTTGAATGGCGAAATTCTTCGCTGAAAACAACCGCGTCTATCGCAAACGTCTTGTTCACATCAAGATACTCTTCCCATGGAATGGCCTGTATCTGGTTGTAAACTTCATCAGCATCCTTTGCCGTAAAATTCTTGATCGGCTTCAGAATGCGGATAGCAGTACGGAGGCAGAAATTTGCCTTGTACATCATACGCTTGTCTCCTGTAAATGAAACCATGCGACGTCCTATCTGGATATCGTTGGCTCCTAGTGTTGTAAGTTCTTCAGCAAGTATCTCTTCCAGTCCTTGGAAGGTCTTGGCTATCATCTCGAATTGTTCGCTCATATATAGTTTATTGATTTTATTTCTTTGCTTTTGTCTGTACAATCTTTGCTCCGGCGGGAATGTTTTCCGTTACCCAGATATTTCCTCCTACGGTTGCGTCGCTTCCGATAGTAATTCTTCCAAGGATGGTGGCGTTTGAGTAGACTATGACATTGTCTTCCAGTATCGGGTGGCGGGGGATACCCTTGATCGGTTTTCCGTCGGCATCCAGCGGGAAGCTTTTTGCTCCCAGGGTGACACCCTGATATAATTTGACATTGTTCCCGATGATGCTTGTAGCGCCGATCACGACACCCGTTCCGTGGTCTATGGTAAAGTGACTGCCTATCTTCGCTCCCGGATGGATATCGATCCCCGTCTCGCTATGAGCCATTTCCGTGATCATGCGAGGAATCAGGGGAACACCCAGTTCCAGCAGTTCGTGCGCAATACGATAGTTGCTGATTGCCTTAATGGCGGGATAGCAGAAAATAACTTCACCGTAGCTCTTGGCGGCGGGGTCACCGTTGTAGGCAGCTTCTACGTCCGTAGCCAGTATTCTTCTCATGGCGGGTAGTTTACTGATAAAGTTCGCAGCCAGTCGGGCGGCTTTTTCTCTTCTCGACTCCGAGCAGACGTTGCAGTCTCCTTCAGCCGTACTGAAACATAGTCCGGCCAGGATTTGCTCTGTGAGCAAGTCAAATAACTTTTCGATATTTACACCGATGTGATAATTGATTGTCCGGCTGTTGATGGTGGAATTTCCGTAGTATCCGGGGAAGAGAATGGCACGTGAAAGCTCGATAATTTCATACAAAACTTTAGCAGAGGGCAATGGTTCGCCATCTTTATGTTGATGAAACAGCCCTTTGTAAGATTCGCTTTCCGATAGCTCATCGACTGCCTGTGTCAGAATGTGGGTAAAGTTCAATGGACTCATTAGGTCAGTTACTCATGTTTATATGGGGACAAAGGTATTAAAAAAATAATAAATTTCGTTGAGATTCAATATAATTAATGTATTTTTGTGGCATTCAAAATTCAACACGGACAAGGGGATGAATAAAGCGAAATCTACTATGAAGCTATTTGGGTTGATAGGGTTGTTGATATTGTGGAACTGCAGTTGCGTGGATAGGCACCGCAGTCACGCTTTGTGTGAACAGTCACTTATCGATTCTTTAGAAGTCCGTGCACAGGATTCCCTGTTTTCCAACTTACCTTATTCACGTTCTTTATTGCGTAACGCAATGCGTCAGGCACAGGACTCGATGAGTTATTACCGCTTGATGGGATTGTATGGAAAGACTTTCTTCATCTCGTCCGATTTCGACTCTATCCTCTATTATAACCGCCCTGTAAAAGAGTATGATAAGCGTGCAGCTGCATGCCCGCGATGGAATGATGTGCTTTCGGATGTGTATAACATTGAGGGAAATGTCTGGATGCAACTCAATCAGCCCGATTCGGCGGTTGCCTATTATGAGAAATCCTATGCTTACCGTCTGAAAGGAGATAAGGCGCATCTTCTTTCGGATATCTGTATGAATCTGGCGGATGCCCATCTGCATCGTGGCGAACTGGCACATACCGCTTCCTATTACCGGAGAGCATTGTTTATCTGCGACTCCCTGCATCTGTCGGAACATTCCAAATTTCCGGTCTATTGCGGACTGGGACAGACTTACATGGACTTGCGTGATTTTGATTTGTCCAATCATTATTACGAACTGGCAGGACAGTTTTTTGATGAAATGACAGTCAGCGAAAAGTGGGTGTATCTTAATAATCGGGGAAATCATTACTATTATAAGAAAGATTATCAGGAAGCCCTGGTCTATATGCGGCAAGCAGCGGAGCTGATAGCGGATTACCCGCAAATGGTATTCGAAAGCAATCTTTCGAAAGTTAATCTGGGCGATCTTTATCTGCTGACGAACCGGCTGGATTCTGCCGAAAACAATCTGAATGAAGGTTACCGTTACTTTTCGGAGATAAAGAACAACTCCGCCATGCACTACATTGAAACCCTGATGATTGAGCTTTCTCTGAAAAAAGGAAATATCGCTCGTGCCAGGGAAATGATAGCACGGACTGCTTCTACCGGACATGTGGATGCCAATATGCTTACTATACGCAACCAGTATCTGCAACATTATTATGAAAAGGCAGGTGACTACCGTAATGCATATGAGTATCTGAAACGTGATTATCAACTGAATGACTCCATCCGTAGCGAACGGATTCGCACCCGTGTAGCCGAACTGGATATGCGTTACCGTCAGGACACGATCGTATTGCGCAAGGAAATGCAGATTCAACGGCAGGCGGGTGAAGTGCGTGTCTTGAAACTGAGCATGTATATCTGGGTGCTTGTCTGCCTGTTGCTGGCAGCCGGAACGGTGGTGATCATCTGGTATATGCGGAAAAAACGGGAGTTTCTTCGTGAACGTTTCTTCCAGCAGATAAATCGTGTCCGTATGGAGAATTTGCGGAGCCGGATTTCTCCCCATTTCACATTCAATGTGCTGGGGCGTGAGATTAATCAGTTCAATGGATCGGAAGAGGTGAAGAATAATTTGATGGAACTGGTCAAATATCTCCGCCGGAGTCTTGAACTGACAGAAAAACTAAGTGTATCTTTGCAGGACGAACTGGATTTTGTACAGTCATATATTGGCTTGGAAAGCGGGCGTGTCGGCGAAGACTTTACGGCGTCGGTCGTAGTGGAGGAGGGGCTGGACGCAAAAAGTATAATGATTCCTTCCATGATTGTACAGATTCCGGTAGAGAATGCGATAAAGCACGGGCTCGCCGGAAAAGACGGTGAGAAAGAATTGACTATCCGTATTTCCCGTGAAGGAAAAGGAGTCCGTATCGTGATTTGTGACAACGGACGGGGGTATCTTCCGCAAGTGGCTTCTTCGACCAGAGGAACGGGAACGGGGCTGAAAGTGCTCTATCAAACGATACAGCTACTCAATACAAAGAATAAAAATGAGAAGATACGTTTCAATATAGATAACCGAAACGATGGGCAGACCGGTACGCAAGTGTCGGTGTTTATACCGTTTCATTTTTCTTATGATTTATGATGAATGCAGAAGATAAATATAAAGTCGTTATTGTAGATGATGAGCGTACGGCAATCGATGCTTTGCGCAGGGAGCTGGGCGCTTATCAGGAATTTGAAATAAAAGGAACTGCAAACAATGGCGCAAAAGGCAAAAAGATGATAATGGAACTCCGTCCGGATCTGTTGTTTCTGGATGTGGAACTTCCGGATGTGCTGGGGCTTAACTTGTTGAGTGAGATGCGCGATGAGGTGCTGTGGGATATGAAAGTTGTCTTTTATACTTCGTATGATAAATATTTGCTTCAGGCTCTGCGTGAGTCCGCCTTCGATTTCTTACTGAAACCTTTTGAGACGGAAGATCTGAAAGTTGTTATAGAGCGCTACCGGAAGGCTGTAGCTTCGATACCGGCAACTCCTTCTTCCTCTTTTTCTTCTTCTGTCAGCGCTTTGATGCCGCAACAGGGAATGTTTATGATCAGCACGGTGACGGGATTCAAGCTTTTGCGACTGGAAGAAATCGGCTATTTCGAATATCTGAAAGACAAGCGGCAGTGGCAGGTAGTCCTGTTCAATCAGACCCGATTGAATCTGAAGCGAAATACAAAAGCCGAAGATATTATTGGTTATTCACAAGCTTTTATTCAGATCAGTCAGTCGGCTATTGTTAATGTTAATTATCTGGCGATGATTGATGGGAAGTGTTGTCAGCTCTATCCGCCTTTTCATGATAAGAGTGATCTGGTGATTTCCCGAAGTTTTCTGAAAGGGTTGCAGGACCGGTTTTTTGTGTTGTGACAATGATTCCTTAAGATAGATGCGAAAACGCCGTTTCTTCATCAGGAACGGCGTTTTCTCTTTGTTAGAATATTAGAATGAGAGAGTATGTTGTTAAAAAAATGCTGTTACAAATTAGTATTGTCCATGGTCACTGTCATTTCCGGAACTAACACGTAAGCGCGTTTCTTATTGTTCCATTTATAGTAATTGGTTGTTACCGTTTTTCCTTCGTATGTATAATTGATGCGGAGATCTTTTTCCCATTCCTCTTTGGTGCTGTTCCATTTCAAGGTCTCGCTTTCAATCATGCGCTTGTTGTCATCGTACTTATAGTTGTACTTCATATAGTTGGCAAGTGTACTTCCGTTCATTTTGTAAACGGTCTGACCTACCATTACTCCATTTTCTTCTACTGGATTATAAACCAACTGACCATCATAACTGCGTGCAGAAGCAACAAAAGAGGTCATGAGAAGAACTACGGATAGAACAAACATTTTTAAAGATACTTTTGTTTTCATGGCTATTTGATTTTAGTATTATACTTTCATTTGTCTAGTAATACTCTTGTATTACGCTGCAAAGTTATATATTTATTCGGTATTTATGCAAATATAAAGCTAAAATAATATCAAAATGTCAGAGTAGGACTCGGGCGATACCTTGCTTTTTGCCAAGATTGGTGACAAAAAAATATCCGGCAGTCAACCTGCCGGATATAGAATGAAGCACTTCGTTGGGGAAGTGATCTTTTTCCTTGCTTTCTGGATAGTGGGTTAAATAATGTTATAACTCATTCTCTCCGTTATTTAGTTGATTTATCCTGCTTTGTTATGGCAGGATAAACCTTGTTTTAGTGTGCTTC
>UMGD01033967.1_pt1 | contig 12816 bp, 7 predicted proteins | sample 1965201 | NCBI WGS metagenome assembly UMGD01 (sample SAMEA4836066, study PRJEB28245) | human gut metagenome | biome: gut microbiome; material: fecal sample | place: Denmark | collected 2008 | reverse complement strand
GGGGTTTGCGTCAGCCGAGGGATGGGATACATCAAGAAAACGGGCGAACACAGTTCGCCCCTACGCAACGCAAAAGAATTTTCCCACAACCCAAAGAACATTCCTACAACGCAAAAAATGCCTACAACGCAAAAGAAAATTCCCCGCGTGCACCGTCGTGCACGCGGGGAATCCCGTAATTCATAGAAACCCGTCCATCACGCCGTTCCAAAGACGTGTGTCAGGAATGGGAGGCAGGCATCCGGACAAGCCGCCGCCTCACTCCCACTGGGCTACTACCGGGCGGAAGCTTCCTATGCAAACCCGGCTCACATTCCCGCCTGTCGACAAAGCAGAAACATGGAGCGCCCATTTCCGAAAACTCTTTTTGCTGCGACCGCGCCATTCAAGCACGCCTAATCCGCCGTGTAATCTGTCGATTTCCATTTTCCGCAAACATGTCATGCGCCGATTCATTCAATGGTTGAGGACGTGCAGTTTTTTTGGAAAACAGAGAATGCAAACACAGGCATTCAGGGCGCCCGGCCGGTGCGGGAACCGCATGAGAGCTTATCGGCTTTGCCATACCCGAGGCAATGGCAACACAGGGCAGAATGAGAGCGCAACTTTTCCCCCCGCCTTCGGAACCCAGGCCCTTCCATGTGGCTCATGAAAAAACATCAGATTTCTTATGTAAGACTCTGAAAAGCCCGCACACCGTGCTCGGAAGATGGAGGCCCCCGGCAGCCTGCCCAACCGCCGTTCACCCCCTGGAGGCGCAGCCCGCATGCACAAGGCTTTGCGGAAAACGCCTATCTGGTATCATAACCTCGCCTGGATGCTTGGGGAGATGGGGAGTCCCCAGGCAAACCAAAGCCAAGCCGGTTGCCCGGCATTGGTGAAGAAATAAGGTGGCTGCCAGGCGAGGTTACAAACTAAAGAAAAGAAAGAAGATGGAATCAGGAGAGCGCGCCCAAGCCATTGAAGATGCCTTGGAACCACTCCACAATCTTCATGATGAAGCTCAGGATGGAATTGCCCAAGTTCTCAAAGAACAGCTGGATGGAGAACGAAGCCTGCGCTTCCACCTTGACCGCTTCATCAGGCATCACAAAGGAAATATCCCTCTGTGTAAGATCTTCCACGCCCACATCGATGGTATCTCCGTTTGCGTTGGTGATCTTCCAGCTCTTGAATTCGTAATTCTTTTTGATGGACTCCGCATCAATCCTAATATGAACTGTGTCGCCCGTCTGACAAGCATCGCCGTTTATGGCTCTGCCGCCGACCACCGTAACGGTGTGCACGAAACGCACGTCCAGCTGCTTCGCTGCGGAAGCATAGGCGCAGGGGTCATTCGCCCCCGGCGTATACGTTGCGGTTACGGTATACGCGCCGCTCTTTGCGTTATCATCCAGCTGGAAGGTTGCCACATCTTGAACACCCTTGCCCTCGATGACGAGATCCTCTGCCAACGCATCGCTGTGCAGCGTATAGGTGACGGCGCCCTTCGCATTGGAATTCCCTCTGCCGGTGACGGTGATCCGGCGCGCGGCCGCGTCAACCTCGCAAAGCATCGGGAACTCCTTGGACACTGGGTTGACAACCACCTTCACCGGGATGAAGGTTTCGGCATAGTTATTGTTATAGATGGTATAAGCGCGAACCAGGATATCGTCATACGTGCCGACTGCCAGAACCTGGTCAGCCCGCGGGTCGGATAGGGAACTAGCGGAACCGCCGACGCCCGTCCAACTCCAGCTAACGCCGCTCGACGGAATCGTCTCCAGTTCTCTGAAATTTGTAAGAGAGACATCTTTTAACTTTGTGCCATATTCGATGGTAATCACCGGCGTTTGCAGAACTTGAATGTCGCCCTTCGCCACGCTTACGGATATGACACCCGTTGCAGGTTCCGCAGCCGTCGGATCGGCGGGCGTGAAGGTTACGGACACGTTGTTATTCCCCACGCCAAGAGTCTTGTCGGGTTCCGTAAAGCTGAACGTGCCCTCTATCGGCGCGCCGTTCACGGTAGCTTTGGCGCCCTCTGTATTCATTGTCAAATCCGAAACTTTGAGGCCTTCTGTATACTTGAGGGAAGTGGAATCAATGGTCGGCAAGGTTTCAATGACTGCCTCCGGAATGCCGCTGTCCTCCACGGCCTCAAACTCATAATTGACTTTCACCCAAATGCTTGGATCAGCTGTTACATAGATGATAACAGGTTCTGTATTGGTTCCTGCATGTTTTACAGTATCTTCCTTATTAACAAACTCCACTGAGCATTTAGTTGCGAAATAATTGATATACTGGATTGTCCCAGGCTTTGGTACTTGTAATCTTACACCAGTTTTGTCAATTGCACAATCGCCGAGCTTGGAGCCCACTGTATATGGCTCTCCACTGAAGGGTCTAAGAGCTGTAAAGAGAAAAACATCTTCCCTACTTTTCTCAAGAACCGGCCCAGCATCCTCTCCATTTGCCGCAAAGGAGACCAAGGGAACTGCACAGAGGATCATCAATAATGATAACACTATCGATAACACCCTGCACCCTAGTGCACTTTTCTTCCTCATCATCAGGATAATCTACCTCCAAAGATCAATTCTAGCGAAAAATTCTTTAATTCTTTAGAACTCCCCGCTAAAATAAATCTATCATGTCAAAAATAAATAACTCGTCGAATCTTGATTTGTATCAAATAACATCCAAAAAATAATATAGAATTTCTCAATGCAAGCAAAAAAAATTATGCACAGGCAACCACATTTAGAAGATTCCCTATAAGCTATCCGAAACGCCAATTACTTTATAAAATGGATGTATTCTTTTTTGATTTCGCCTTATTCTACCATACAAATTTTGGGATTGTCAAGCAATTCCCCTGATTTGTGCACTGATTTTCCAAAAAATATGTTTTTTTCATCATCATATACAGCATCCGAACATTTATCTCTATGGTAATATTCGGATGATCCCTGCCCGCCCAGAAACATTCCAGGCGGGCAGGGCTTTAGATTTAGAGGTAGAGTTATGCAGTCGGAAGAGCATTATTGCCAGTCTGATCGATCACATACGCTCCAGCCATGTGGGCATCCATGATCGCCTTATCCGTTGCATCAATCTGACCGTCGCTGTTGAGGTCCGCCGCAGTAAAGAACGGGCCGCCGGCGAAGAAACCGGTCCAGTCGCCTGTGCCATCCACCAGCCCATTCAGAATGGTCTGGTCGGCAGCGTCAATCGCACCGTCGCCATTCAAATCGCCAAACAGAACCGCCGTATAAAGCGCAACCTGCTCTAGGTCTGTATCCTTGAGCACCATCACCTTAATGTAGGAGCCAGTGCCAAGAGCGTCGCCCTGAATATCATAATCCAGCGCTGCGCCTACAAGCGTGGTCGCCATTCCATCGCCTACAAGATCCGTCAAGCCTTCGAAAAGACCGTAAATAAACATCTGACGGGAATCCACAACCAGGCCGGAGCCTTCCTCTGGGATAATCCATTCCGTCTTCAGGTTCCGATAGGCCTTCATGAGCTCTACGCGCGCCGTGTTGACCTTGGCCTGAATGGCTGCGCTATCCGCCTGCACCTCAAGGGCAAAGGCCTTTGCAGCAGCATAATCCGCCCAGGTATCCGGCGCCTTGCCGGCCTGCGCTTCATTGCCATAGGTGGTGAGCGCCGCATTGAGCGCGGTCTTATCGGCCGCCTTGGTGATCATGCGGGGGTAGAGCAGCTCCACCATATGCTCGGCATACTTGATATCAAGATCGCGCACTGCGGGCGCCGTCTCACCCTCCGCAACGTTCTGCGAATTGACGATGCTCCAAGCGCTGTTGAACCAAGACTGCCAGCGGCGGAAGGTGAAGAGCTCATAATTGACAAAGTCAAAATACTCTGTGCCTTCCTGCGCCTGCAAGGTGGCCTTGAGGTCTGCAACGGCTGCGGCATTGGTGGGCTTCACCTTTGCATCCAGAGCCGTTACCGCCGCGTTAATGGCGTCCACAGCCGCCTTATAGGCGTTGTCGGAGCCATCCGGATTGGCGGGGTCTGCAAACATCTTGCTGTGATCGGGGTTGCCCTGTGTGAGCGCATAGCCCGCTTCAAGCGCTGCAAGGTATGCATTCCACTCCGCATCCGCGCTCGCCTGATAATCGGCGCGCTGGCGGCTTGCGCCCATCACGGTGCTCAGCAGCCCGGGCAGGCCGAAATCGTTATAGATGACGATCTTGTGATCGATCGCGCCCGTGCGTTTCACACTGCCGCCTTCGTTGCGGATATCGAACTGGAAGGTGACGTCATAGATGCCATAGGGCTGCGGGTCGTTCACATCGCGGCTAACCGCGTAGGGGGATACTCGGCCATAAGAGCTCTGGCCCATGCCAACGCCGTCCAGCAGGAGGATATAATCATATGCGCTGCCCGCCTCCGGCGCATTCGCGCTCACGCCTGCCGGCAGAGTGCCGTTGACAACCGCATTGAGAATGCGCTGCGAGCCATTCTGGCCCTGGGTCAGGTGATAATAGTGGCGCGCCATCACGTTGAACATGCCGACCTGATTGACATCTGTTGTGTAAAGATAGGTCGGATAGCCTTCGATGAGGACACAGTTTGCATGGTTGGCATCCTGCTCGCCCGCCGTATTGGTGGCTTCATAGTTGCCAGCCGTTTTATAGAAGTAGGAATAGGTGGAAACCACCTGCGGCGTATCCGTGAGAACCGCGCCTGTTTCATCGAGGATGTGATAGGCAAGGTCAAAACGGACTTCCGTGTTATTCGCCACGGAGCCGGAGATCGCAACATCGATGGAGTCATTCGCATCGATGACGGTGTCGGCCACAGCGCCTGTGGTCAGGCCGGCCGTGTTCGTCAGGGAGACGAGCTTCAGCTTATACATGGCGTCCTGATGGAGCACACCGGCGGCATCGCGCCAACCGCGGTTGAGGCCGTTGGAGAGGTTGGAGATGCGCATGGTCTGCCCAGAGGGAACGTTGCCGCCATCACAGTAAACGCGGGAGGCAAGGCTCAGCCCAGCTTTACCGAGGGACTGCTCATTGCCAAAGCCTGTGATGGAAACCAGCAGATTGAGCACGGTGGGCATCAAGGTTTCTTTCTTCGATTCGAGCTGCTCAAGCAGGTTTTGGAAAGCCGCCTTGAGCGTTGCTGTGTTCAGCGCATCCTCAAAGTTCACGATGGTGCTCGGGATCGTTTCAGGCGCAAGGCCGTTGACGATGCGAGTGACAAGGCCGACGATAACGGATTTCGCCGTTGTGTTATTCAGGGAGCTGTTTTCGCTATGATCAAAGAAGGCGAACAGCTTGCCGAAATTAACATCAAGCAGCGTATCCATGACGTAATTGACGAGCGTTTTCGCCGTCAGATCCGCCTCAACGCCCGCGCCATCGGCATCGCGGAACATCTCTTCATAATTGAACCAGCGCCTGTCAGCAATGGCGAAAACAGCGGTGTCGAGTTTCTCCCAGACATTGGCCGCCGTGATGCCATCCTTGGAGATGGCAAGAATGCCATCCGCATACTGCATGCCCCAGCTCAGAAGAGCCGCAAGGAAGTTATCGAACGTATCATTCGCAGCTGTGGGATGATAGTCGAAATCAAAGAGATTGTTGAAATAATAGGTGCCGATCACCTTTGCGCAATCGAGGATTGCCTCGTTGGTATCCGCAACCACGATGCTGTCATACTTTTCGGGGACGATTGTGGCGATGAATTCCTTCATGCCGATCACCGCGATCTCGCGCAGAGAGGCGTCCGCCGGAATCGTCACATGCTTGACGAATTCCTGCACGGCGGAACGCGCAATGTAAGTGGCGAGATCCATGGTTTGCATGTTGGTGGTGTCGATCGTATCGCCGCCGAGCGGAATGATCGCTTTGATCAGGCTGCTGATATTATCTTCCACAAGCTGAGCCTGCGTTTCGCCAGCGTTTGCCGTCATCCGCCAGGTGAAAAGCGTCTGGCCGGGCTGAAGCATTTCGTTGACATAGTGGCCCAGGATCGCATTGAGCTGCTCTGTGAAGCCCTTCGCGGTGTCGAACCCGCCCGGATTCTCAGCAGATTTATCCGGATAAGCCGTTACGATATAATCCGGATTGACGAGGGCTGCCAGATTGCCGCCCTTCTGAGAATTGGCGGTGATGGCATTTTGAATGACGCCTTTCAGGCCGCTATTCATCAGCGGAACTAGGAACTGATTCAACGCGCGGAAAGCAACCTCTTCAATGGCACGGTAGCCGTTGGCCGTGGCTAGATCAAGATCGAAGCCGGGCAGGATGCCATCGAAGCCGACTGCCGCTGCGTTTTTGCCGCCAACCTGGTTATCCAGAATATACTGGACGATTTGGTCGAGGGTTTCGCCCGCGGGCATCGGATCGCTCGTGGTCGGGTGGACGAGATTCCAAAGCGTTTCCTTGATGAAATTCGGAATGTCGTCGATGATAATGCGGATGTTGGAGGGCAGGTAGCTCTTCACGATGGCCCAGTTAAAGGAGCCATCCACCAGCTTGGAGAGCGTGCCCGCACAGTGGCCGAGATAGGTCACGATGGAGTTGAGCACATCCACATCGGTTGCACCTGCTGTTGAGCGGCGCACAGAGGCAATGTCAGCGCGATGCGTTTTTAAAACCGCAAGATCGCCGACTGTGGCGGAGCTAAAAAGGATGTTGCCAGTCACGCTGTAAATCGAGCTCAGCGCGTTATCGATGGATGTGAGATTCAGCGTGCCGACGACGGAAACATCAATGACGATGTTTGCATCCGCCAAGGCGCGATCCACTTTGTCGAGCAGCAGAGAAGCCTGCTGCGCTTCGGTCAGGGTGACCTGATCGATCGTGTTGTAATTGTCTGTTAGGGCGTCATCCAGATACGGCGCATATGCCGCCGTAACGCCAACAGAGATGGATCCAAAGATCATCACCACAGCGAGAATGACACTAAGGAGACGAGCCGTTCTATGCTTTTTCACTAGAATTCTCCTTTCTACATTTGAAATGCACGCGCGTGCTGTTGGCACGGCAGATGCAACGCGGCGTTTTTCAACGCAGACACGCCTCTACCGCTCCCATTCCCTTGGATCGGGCCCTCGCAGGGCCTGCCTTCCGCAGGAACCTCCGTTGGGGATGCAGCTTTCACTGCTCTGCGCCACACGCGGGCGCAACGATTGCACGTTGACGAGCCGGCAATGGCACACTCTCCCCTTCTTCTTTTTTATGTTTCACACGGTTGAACCAGGCGTTTTTCAAATTCATCGCCTGGAGGCGCAGGGTGTCGCCAGGCATCGCAAGGCCGGGGCACGCACCCGTGTGGGCAAATCAAACCAACTGAATTCAGTCGATCAAAGCCTGATCTATCCCACTATTCCCTTTCTTTTCCTGATAATCCCCTGCTTTTTACAAATTTTTCTGGACTTTTTTCAGTTGCATTTTTTGACTGCACTATGGGGCCAAAATTCAGTCTTTTTGCAGGCAAAATGGCTTCATTCTGACTTCATTGAATGCCGTTCAACCTTTTTGCAAATGGGGCCAAAAAGCAGTTATTATGAAGTCAAAGTGACTTCATTGAATGCTGTTCAACTTGTTGCAAACGGGGCCAAAAGGCAGTCATAACAGCCCCATTATGACTGCATCCATTCCAGAACTTATGGGCTGTTTTTCGTCTGCTGCGAGGCTAAAACTCAGTCATTATGCAGTCATTACGACTTTATTTTGACTGCATTTCAGCCTGTAATTGAAGTTTTTTTAAGTCGCACTTTTCTCCTGCATTATGGGGCCAAAATTCAGTCTTTTCGCAGTCAAAACGAATTCATTCTGACATCGTTTTTTCGTTTCAACTTTTGTGAAAAGCCAGTTCACAACGCCATATGCCGTTTCCCAATCATCACTCCAGGCCAATATTCCGGCTTCAAGCAGCATTTTTAGCCTTTTCTCTTCGATCAAAGAGCAAATTTCCAGATACGGCTCGCTTAATCCCAGCCTATCTTGGCGGGCAAAGCGTTGAAAATTTGGCGGGATCTGGACGAAGCAGAATGTTTTCGGCTGAAGGCAACCCGAACGCCCACGGTAGAAGGGCAATCCGGTTTCCGCGGCTGCAACGGCCACTTTGAAAGCATCCGGAAATGGCAGTTTTTTTCGCACAACTGCCGATTCACACGAAACCACACGCAGAAATAAACGAAATCCACTTCCGAAAAAGCGGCTTCCGCCTCCTGCTACGGCCCATTTGTTTCTGCTTTTTGCCTTCATTTGAGCGAACCAATCGCCAATGGGTGATTGCGCGCGTATAAACGCGCCTCCCGCAAAGCATGCGGGCATGTCCAAATTGATAGCGCGTATTTGCCATCTTAGTCCATTCAGAATCAGAAGCTCATGAATCAAGCGGCATCAGCGCTCACCATAAGCCATTGGACTCACCTCCCTCTTCCATATTCACGCGCCCGGCTCAGCCATTCTAAAGAAAAATAACCGAGAAAAAAGACATGTGGCCAACACATGCGCTCATAGGGGCCGGAGCACGCGTCCATTCGTTCCATTTTTCTCTCACCACGGTAGTATGTGAAATAAGACCACATTATTAACATGGTATCTCCCACAAAAGGTTCGATTTCAAATGACAACTTTCCCCTTGTCGATTTCCAATATAAACCTTTATTTGAGCTATGTCAACATTTAATTTCCCAAAAATATTAGAATTTAATGTTTTTTATATACAAAGCCACATATAATGGGTTTGTGTCGAGGAATTATGTGTATAAAACGGAATAATTATCCTTGAAATTAGTAATATAAAGTTATGATATATAATTTGCATAACATCTCTAAATCTTAATTCGTGATTGCTATAGAGCTGTATTCGCATAAAAAAGCCTGATTTATCTAAAAAATTACGTGTAAAGTAGTATTGCATTACATAAAATAAACACATAAAAAAGGAACCGCTGGCAGAAAACGCAGCGGTTCCAAATCAATCCATGTTAAATTTTTAAAAATTTTCACTTTGTGATACAGACTCTGCCCCGTAGAGAAACCTGAAAATTATTTTTCGGCCCGTTTGCGCAGCATTTTTTGATATGCCTGGCGCATCTCCTCCGAGGATTCCTCCGGCGCGCGCGGGTTGCAATGCGCCCATGCACCCGTTTCACTGGATGCGTTGAATTTTTGCTTATCCGCAGAGCGCATCGGCGGGAAAAATTCAATATGGAAGTGATAATCCTTGCTATAGTCCCCTGTGTTTACGGGAGCGTTATGCATGCACATCATGTAAGGGAACTGATAATCAAAAAGATTGTCAAACATCGCCACAGTATCGCGGATGGTAACGCCGAGGGCGAAACGCTCCTCTTCATTGAGATCCGTCATATAAGGAACGTGACGGTTTGGGAAGATATATACGCCATACGGGTATTCGCAGAAAAAGGGCAGGAATACTGTGAAATACTCGTTACGGAAAATAATCCGTTTCTCCGCAGCCAGTTCATGCTCCAGCATATCGCAAAAAATGCATTTGCCTGTTTGCTCATAATGCTCATGGGCAGACTGTGCCTCCAGCTCCAGCTTTTTGGGAACATAGGAATAGCCATAAATCTGGCCGTGTGGATGCGGCATGGAAACACCCACGAGCGCACCGCGGTTTTCAAATGGAAATACATATTTAATCTTTTCATCCGCACGCATCGCTTCATACCGCTCGCACCAAAGGGCAACCAGCTTTTGCATATGCTCGTCCGACAATTCAGGGAGCGTGACCGTATGGCCGGGAGAATATAAAATCACTTCGCATTTGCCATAGGAAGGGCGCACTTTAAAAAAGTCATCCGCCACATCATCCGGCTCCGGCGGATTCTGGGAAAGCGCGGGAAAATCGTTATCATATTTCAGCACTTCATAATCGGGCACATTGCCAAAGCTCGGGCAAAACGGGCAATAATCCTTCGGCATATTGGGCCGGTTCTGCCGGTTGCTCGCAATCATCACCCAATCCTTGGTCAAGGGATGCCATCTCAATTCAGCCATACAAGTCGCTCCTTTTCTGCACGTTGTGAAAAAACACAAGGTTCCTAATTCTTATTCTAGCCGATTCGCCCAGCGTACGCAATATTTTCAGGCCTTGAAAAAAGCCTGTTTATGTAGAATAAAACCATTTTATTCGATAAAAATATGTGCAAAATAGGATAATCCCTAAAAGCCATAGGAAAGCAACGCACTTTTTCTATTTATAATGAAAAGAAATTCCCGTTTTCTATTCCCCACTTATCCAATTTTTTCTCTCTCATCGAGCGGAGAGCGCCTGACGTTTCAAAAAACAATAGGCGGGCACTCGAAAAAGGCCCGCCTGGAACAATTCAACCTTTGTTTTTATGCCCTACATGCTTAATCACGGAAATTAGAAGGTAGCTTTGGCAGAAAAAATTGCGCTGTTCCTTTCAACCTCATATACGGGCGCGGATTCCATAATTGCGGCGCAGCAGGATGGACGCCCAATGCTGCAAGCATTGGCGTCACCATTTGAAACCGCCGCTCAAAGCTCTCCGCATTGCGCCGTTCTTCCCGCGTCCAGCCCGCCTCTGCGACGGCGGCAAAACGAGGATAACACATTTCGCTCATGTGCGCAAAGGTTTCGATATATTCTGCCCAAACCGGTGCTTCCACACCCAGAATGTTTTTTTGATAAATTGGCCTGACTTCCTTGAGCGCCGGGCGGTAATGGTACGTTTTCCGCAACGGGGTCATCGCATAGGGGTAGTCACAATAGTAATGATAAAAATCGGATACGATGAGTTTGCCGCCACCATTTGCCCAGCGCGCGCATTCCCCGTTTTTATCCATCCACATCTGCACCACGGCAGAGGGGGCAAGGTTGCCGCCACGCAGGGATTCGTTCCAGACAACAGCCGCCCTCCCCCGGTCGCCCAACCAGGATATGATGCGGTTCATAAAATAGCCCTGCAACGCTTGAAGGCTTGAAAGCCCCTCTTCCCGCATTCGGGCCTGACAATCCGGGCAGGCCTTCCACCGCGCCTTCGGCGCTTCATCGCCACCGATATGGATATAGCGGGAGGGGAATACAGCAAGCATTTCCTCCAGGACGTCAAAAATGAGACGAAACGTCTCCTCCTTGCCTGCACATAGAATATCTTTAAAAATCCCTTGCTTTGTTTGCACCTGAAACGGCCCGCCCGTGCAGGAGAGAGCCGGATGCGCCGCCAGCAAGGCCGAGGTATGGCCCGGCATGTCAAACTCCGGCACCACCTCAATATATCTCTCGGCGCAATAGGCAACAATTTCCTTCATCTGCTCCTGTGTATAGGCCCCACCATAAGGGCCGGCCACATGGATTCCGCCAAAATCGGAGGAACGCCGCATCGAGCCTATTTCGGTCAGCTCCGGGTGTTTTTTCACCTCAGCGCGCCAGCCCTGATCATCTGTGAGATGCCAGTGGAACACATTCATCTTAAACAGCGCGGCGGCATCAATCATTTTTTTCAGATCCGCGACGGTGAAAAAATGGCGGGCGCAGTCAATCATAAAGGCACGATAAGGGTAGGCCGGCTCGTCACAGATGCACATGCATGGAATCCGCCCTACGCTAGTGGCTATGAGTTGCCTGACCGACTGCATCGCGTAAAACAGCCCGCGCGGCGTGCCGGCGCTGATTGTAATCCCCTCCGGGCGGACATGCAACCGGTAGCTCTCCGCGCCGGATAACCGCGTATCGATCATACGCGTGACAAAATCCTCGATCCGCCCTTCACGCGGGATCGTAAAAAAGCCCTCCCTGGGCTGAATCTGGTTGGGGCGTGGCACAATATTGCAGCGATACATGTTCGTCGTCCTTCCCATAATGAGAAATGAAATAAAACAGGATATGACCTTATCCATTATAATGCATCGGGCTAGGCCGATGCAAGCTAAAGCTCTTTTCTTAAAAAATGTTTCATTCTTCTGAAACTTTTTCGACTGATTCAGACGCTTCTACAGTGAACGGCGTCAAACCGCCATACAGGTTTCAGCACGCCGCCATCAAAGGAAAGGGAGGCATTGGAATGGCCGGCCAGGCAATCGAACCCCTTTTCAATCAAATGTACGATGAAACGAGTCAAAAGGTTCTCATCTATATCACCTCAAAATGCGGAAACCCTTCTGATATTCAGGATATCTTTCAGGAAACCTACACAGAGCTTTTTTTCATTCTGAAAAAAAGGGGAGGCGAATATGTCCAAAACTCGGAGGCCTTTGCCATGCAAATTGCAAAACAAAAGGTCTACCGGCACTATACCCTGCTGCAAAAGTTGAAAAACGGGCTTCCCATAGAACGGGAAAACCGGGAGGGCGAGCCGTTCGAGGCGGCCCTGCAAACGCAGGAACCCTCCATTGACGACCGCTTGGTCACCGACGCGCTTCTTGCTGAAATACGCCTCCATCTGCGCGGCAAACCTGCCGTTACCCAAAAAATATTTTATCTTTTCTATAATATGGAGCAAACAATCCCGCAGATCGCGGCGGAATTGCAGATGACCGAATCCAACGTGAAAAACCGCCTGTATCGCACGCTCTCCGAGCTGCGTGCGAAATATCAGCCTTAAAAAACGCTACAGCCGTACAATCCCCGGCATACAAAGAAAGGAAGGATGACTCTCATGCAAGAACGAGATTTGCTTCGGCAGGCAATCGCGCCCTGCCTGCCCGACCCAGAGCAGGTCCGGCAGAACATCCTGCGCGAGTGCGCGCCAAAGGCGCGCCGAAAAAGCCTTCGCACCTATTTACCAGCCGCCGCATGCATCGCGCTGCTGCTCACAGCGGCCGTGCTGTTCTCCCAGTGGAGCCCGCT
>UMGD01017014.1_pt1 | contig 13095 bp, 10 predicted proteins | sample 1965201 | NCBI WGS metagenome assembly UMGD01 (sample SAMEA4836066, study PRJEB28245) | human gut metagenome | biome: gut microbiome; material: fecal sample | place: Denmark | collected 2008 | reverse complement strand
CCTCCATTTAAAAAATTATACCATAAAGAAAAGGTATAATAATATATATAATATAAGCATTTGTAGTTTTTTTAAATTGTGAGATAATTATAGAAAAGATAAATAAAGGAGGAGAAAAAATGAGTTTTCCAAAGAATTTTTTATGGGGCGGAGCTACTGCTGCGAACCAATGTGAAGGAGCCTGGAATGAAGATGGACGTGGTCCTGCTTTAACAGATGTTACTACAGGAGGATCAGTTAAAGAAAGTAGACAGGTTACTTATATTGACAAGGATGGTAAACATTGTAAGATCGTTACTAGTGAAGGGCAGGTTCAATTACCTGAAGGAGCCCATTTTGCTTGTTTAGATGAATGTTTATACCCTAACCATGATGGTATTGATTTTTATCATCATTATAAAGAAGATATTAAGATGTTTGCGGAAATGGGTTTTAAAACTTTTAGAATGTCTATTTCATGGTCAAGACTATTTCCTCATGGTGATGAAGAGACCCCTAATCAAAAGGGAATCGAATTTTATCGTAGTGTTTTCAAGGAATTAAGAAAATATAATATTGAGCCTTTAGTTACAATTTGGCATTTTGATACACCTTTATATTTAATTGAAAAATATGGAGGATGGTCAAATAGAAAGTTGATCAAGTTTTTTGATCATTATGCACGAACAGTTTTTACAGAGTTTAAAGGTTTAGTTAAATATTGGTTAACTTTTAATGAAATTAATAATACAATCATGGGATTAGGTTTATTCTATGAGGCTAAAGAAGAGGATTATCAACGTGCTTATCAACATTTACATCATCAATTTGTTGCAAGTGCTCATGCGGTTAAGATAGGTCATGAAATTGATTCCGAAAATAAGATTGGTTGTATGATTTGCGGTATTACAAGTTATCCAGCAACATGTGATCCTAAGGATGTTTTAGCAAATCGTCATCAATGGGAAAAATCAATCTTCTATTGCGGTGATGTCCAATGTTTTGGTAAATATCCGACTTATGCTAAACGTTTATGGGATGAACATAATGTTAAATTAGATATTACAGAACAAGATTTAATCGATTTAAAAGAAGGTACTGTTGATATGTATACTTTCTCTTATTATATGTCTTCTTTGATTACAACTCATGAGATTGCTGATGCAGTAGGTGGAAACTTTACAACAGGAGCACGAAATGAATATCTTCAATATTCTGATTGGGGATGGGCGTTTGATCCAGATGGATTACAATATTATCTTGAAATGATTTATGATCGTTATCAAAGGCCATTGATGGTTGTAGAAAATGGTTTAGGAGCTTTTGATACAGTTGAGGAAGATGGAACAATCCATGATGATTATCGTATCGATTATTATCGAGATCATATCTTGGCTATGGATAAAGCAATTAATAATGGTGTTGATTTAATTGCATATACGACTTGGGGCTGTATCGATCTAGTTTCGGCAGGCACTGGTGAAATGAGAAAACGTTATGGTTTTATCTATGTTGATAAACATGATGATGGAACTGGAACGATGAAACGTAGTCCTAAAGATTCTTTCTATTGGTATCAAAAAGTAATACAAAGTAATGGTCAAGATTTAGATTAATTGAGTATTTAATTTTATAAGCAATGATTAACTGTATTGTCATATAAAGATGACGATACAGTTTTTTGCATAAATAAAAAGCATGGAAAACCATAAAATATAAGTATTTGTATTTTCATGGCTTTTATTGATAATTATAAGTGTAGAATAAAACGGCTTGAAAGGAGATGGTTAAATTGAATGTGCAGAAAATTAGTGAAAAAGAAATTGTTATAGCACTGCTCGATGCTGGTATGGATACGGAAAAAATCAATGAATTTATTGAAAGTATTAACTCAGAATATTTTCAAAAAAGTAAAAATATTTTATTAAGCCAAAGAGCTGAATTATTATTAAAGATTCGAGATGGTCAAGAGAAATTATATTGTTTAGATTATTTAACTAGAACACTCAATCAGGCAGGAATATTTGATAAAAAATAATGGAGGAAAAATTATGATCTTAAAGGAAAATTATAAATTAAATAATGGGGTAGAAATACCTAAATTAGGGTTAGGAACTTGGGAAATTGCTGATAATAAAGTAGCTGATGCAGTAAAGAAAGCTGTTAAACTAGGGTATCGCCATATCGATACTGCCCAAGGATATGAGAATGAAAATGGTGTTGGAATTGGAATTAAAACTTGTGGTGTTGAGCGAGAGAATCTTTTTATAACAACAAAGATTCAAGCAGATTTTAAAACATATGAAGAAGCGAGACGATCTATTATTGATTCATTAAAGAGATTAGAGCTTGAATATATTGATTTAATGATCATTCATGCACCACAACCATGGACAAAATTCAGAGAAGAAAATCATTATTTTAAAGAAAATATAGATGTTTGGAAAGCACTGGAAGAGTTTTATAAAATGGGGAAAATTAGAGCAATCGGTTTATCAAATTTTGAAATCGTAGATATTGAAAACATTTTAAATAATTGTGAAATAAAACCTGCGGTTAATCAAATTTTGGCACATATTTCTAATACCCCATTTGATATAATTAATTATTGTCAAGCACATGATATTTTAGTTGAAGCTTATTCACCAGTAGGTCATGGAGAAATGTTAAAAAATAATGAAGTTAAATTAATTGCTGATAAATATGGGGTTACAATTCCTCAATTGTGTATTAAGTATTGTTTACAGTTAGATACCTTACCACTACCTAAAACTGCTGATCCAGGACATATGCAAAATAATGCGGATTTAGATTTTATTATCAGTGATGAAGATATGATGCTTTTAAAAAATATTAATAAAATTAAAAATTATGGAGAGTTTAGTGTATTTCCGGTATATGGGAAAATTTAACTCATAAAGAAGAAATTATATAAATGAAGGGAGATTATTATGGCAGCTTTAACAACGTTATTTCCAGTATTTTTTATGCTGGCACTAGGCTTTATCGCACGAGTAAAGGGATGGATCACACTTGAACAGAAAAATGGAGCTAATGCAATAATATTTAAAATTTTATTTCCTATTTTAGTCCTTAATTTGATGTGTACAGCAACGATTGAAACAGACTATATTAAAATTATTGGTTATGTTTTTGGTGTTTACCTTCTAGCTTTAGTTGCAGGTAAATTACTTGCACCACTTGCGGGCAAGAAATATGCTCATTTTTCACCTTATTTACTTACAGTAGTAGAGGGAGGAAATGTGGCGTTACCGTTATATCTTTCTATTGTTGGAAAATCTAGTAATACTGTTATTTTTGATATTGCTGGAACAGTTATTGCTTTTATTGTTTTTCCAGTTTTAATAGCTAAAGAAGCGGCAACAGGTTCTTCAATGAAAGAGATGATTAAAAGTATTTTTACAAATTCTTTTGTTATTGCTGTGATTGTCGGTCTTGTTTTGAATTTTACGGGGATTTATGATTTACTGATAGCATCGCAATTTGGTGAAATGATTACAGGAACATTATCACAAGCCACAACACCGATCGTTTCAATGATTTTATTTATTTTAGGCTATGATTTAAATGTTGATAAAAAAACATTAGTACCGATTCTTAAGTTAATGGGAATTAAAATTGTTTATTATGCGATGGTTATTGCGGGATTCTTTATTTTATTTCCTGCCCAAATGGCCGATAAGACTTTTATGATGGCTCCAATTATCTATTTTATGTGTCCCACTGGATTTGGATTAATGCCTGTTATTGCCCCATTATATAAAGATGAAGATGATGCCTCATTTACAAGTGCCTTTGTTTCTATCTTTATGATTATTACACTGATCGTCTATACTTTGGTTGTTATTTTTATTGCTTAAAATAAGCGTGCTTTCTTATTGATTTAGAGGAGCTTTAAGATAAATAATAGTCCATTTGACCTTTTGATAAGAATATAAATTAAAAATTAGGAGAAAGATTGAATATGGAATATATACAATTAAATAATGGTATTAAAATGCCAAGTATAGGCTTTGGTGTATACCAAATTCCATTATTAATGACAAAGCAATGTGTCTTAGATGCTTTAGCAATTGGGTATCGACATATTGATACAGCAAGGAACTATGGTAATGAAAGAGAAGTTGGAGAGGCGCTTATAGATTCAGGTATTTCGAGAGCTGAAATCTTTCTAACAACTAAGATATATGGGGCTGATAGTTATCGTCAAGCATGTCGGTATATTGATGAAGCATTAAATAAATTACAGACAAAATACATTGATTTAATGTTGTTTCATTGGCCATCTGGAAATATAACAGAAACATATCGAGCGATGGAAGATTATTATAAGGCCGGCAAGTTAAAAGCGATTGGCTTATCAAATTTTTTTATTCATGATTTTAATACTGTTATTAGTTCATGTACAATAATTCCTATGGTCAATCAAGTTGAAGCACATATTTTTCATCAAAGAAAAGTTTTTCAAAAAGATATGAACCAATATGGAATCAAGCTTGAAGCGTGGTCACCACTGGCATGTGGAAAAAATAATATCTTTGGCAATTTAATATTAGAAAAAATAGCTAAATCACATCGTAAATCAACAGCTCAGGTTGCTTTAAGATTTTTAAATCAAAAAGGTATTGCGATTATACCTAAATCGATCCATAAAGATAGAATAAAGGAAAATTGGGAGATTTTTGATTTTGAATTAACAAATGATGAAATGAAAGAAATTGAATTATTAGATTGTGATTGTAGCTTATTTAGCTGGTATGAATAAGTAAATAATTTATTTAGCGGTAGTTAGAGAAGAATAACAAAAAAAGGAGGATGTTAAGAAATGAACCTTCCCTATCATGTCCAAATAAGGGAGATTCACTTCATTAGTCGTCCTTTTTTATAGTTTATTTGTAGTCACAATAAACACTGTTGATTGTATTATTTTCGATAACTAATTTACGTTGAGCTAGTTTGTCGATGAAATAACGATCGTGTGATACAAATAATAATGTTCCTGAATAATTTGAAAGTGCATCTTCTAAAATTTCACGAGTTTCAATATCAATATGATTAGTTGGTTCATCTAAAATTAATAAGTTGACTTTATGTTGCATTAAAATAGCCATTTTTAATAATACTTTTTCACCACCAGATAAGTTTCCTACTCGTTTGAAAACCTGATCTTGATAAAAAGAATATTTAGCTAGAATCCCTCTAGCCTCACCTTCCAAACAAGGATATTCATGACAAAATGTTTGAAGAATTGAATCATTGTTATTGATAAAATTTATTTCTTGAGGTATATATCCAATTAAGACTGTTTCCGCCATTTTTAACTCACCTTGATAATTATTAAGGTTTCCAAGAAGAGCTTTAATAAATGATGTTTTACCTGAACCATTATTTCCTAGTAGGACTGTTTTTTCCTGATAATAAAGTGTAAAATTCACTTTTGAAAATAAAGATAGATTATTAAAAGATATTCCAAAATCAATGACTTTAAGCACTTCTTTGCTACTGCGTTCACCCAAAAAGTTAAGTGGCAGTTTCTTTTTTTCTAATTGTGGTTTATCGAGGATTTCTATCTTTTCTAAACGTTTTTCTAATTCTTTGGCTTTTTTAAAGAATTTTTCATTATCACCTTGATTACCCCAATCTCGATAACGCTTGATAGAAGCTTTTATTGCTTCGATTTTCTTCTGTTGAGTTTTGTATTGTTCAAATTCTTGTAATAATAATCTTTCTTGTTCTTTTAAGGTGTATGAGTAATTACCGTGGAATAAACGATTTTCACTGTTATCTAAAAGAATAGTTTTATTAGTTACTCGATCCAAAAAATATCGATCATGTGAAATAATCACAATAGTCCCACGATACTTATTTAAATAATTTTCTAGCCATTCTAACATTGTAATATCTAAATGATTAGTTGGTTCATCTAATAATAAGATATCAGGTTCAGTTAAAATTAATTGGGCTAAATTAATAATTGTTTTTTGACCACCGCTCAAGATAGCAAACGGCTTATCTAAAATACTATGCAATTTAAAGCCGGTAATGACTTTGTTTAGTTTTTCTTCAACTTCATAGCCGCCCAGGGCTATGTATTGATCTTGTATTTTAGCATATTTGTTTAATATCGCTTCATCGACATTATTATGCATCATATCTTGTTCAAGTGCTCGCATTCGTTGTTCAATAGCATGAATTTCGAAAAAAGATGACATCAGCATATCTTTTACTGTTATATCATTATCACTGATTGTTGGAATTTGTTCTAAATAGCCAATAGTAGCTTGTTTGCGAATAGTAATATTTCCTGTATCAGGGAATTCTTTTTTCATGATCATTTTAAACAGTGTAGATTTGCCACTACCATTTTTGCCTACAATTCCCACACGATCACCAGTTAAAATCTCAAAATTAATATCTTTTAATACTTGTTTATAACCAAAATTTTTATAAATTTTATGCATTCCTATTTCAATCATTGTATATTTGCTCCTTTATTTTATAAATTTATTTAAAATAAACAGAGCCTAAGATTAATAGGATCAGGCGATTGTTTCTAATCGCTTCGCACAGCTAGAGTATTATACTCTGATCGCCTAGCCTATTGATTAACAGACTCTGTACGAAGCACAGTGCCTTCGACTCTATGGCAAACATAACCTAGAATCATCATGACCACCTCCCTAAAATATTATTATTTTATTAATTCTATCATATCTAAATTATAAAAACACTGAATTAATAATGAAAATCTTTAAGTATTGGATATTTAGTGATTAATATCGAAGAATCTATTGATAAATAAGAAATATATTTGTTTATGAAATCGAACTATAGTAGAATAGTGAAGAAGAAAATATTTATAAGAGAGGTACATTAATGAAAAGAAAATATCCTAAGGTCATTATATCTGAAGAAGGAGAAAAATGGCTTGATAAAGGTCAGATGTGGATGTATAGAAATAATGCTGTTAATATTGATGAAACAATTGAAAATGGAGCGTTGGTAGATATCATTACTACTACTGGCCGTTACCTTGGAACAGGTTTTATTTCTAAAAATAGTCACATTACGGTAAGAATTTTATCTAAAGATATAAATGAAATATTTGATCGAAACTTTTTTAAGCGAAGAATACAATTTGCTTATAACTTTCGCAAGACAGTAGAAAAAGAAAATTTAACTAATTGTCGTTTGGTTTTTGGAGAAGCAGATGAACTGCCGGGATTAACAGTTGATCGCTATAATGATATTTTAGTTTGCCAAATTAGTTCATACGGATTAGATAAAATCAAAGATATGATCTATGAAATATTACTAGAGGTTTTAACAGAAGATGGGCAAGATGTTAAAGGTATCTATGAAAGAAATGATATTAAGGTTAGAGCAAAAGAAGGACTGCCTTTAGAAAAAGGATATTGGAGAAATATTAATTTACCGACAACGACGATTATTAATGAAAATGGAATCAATTTAAGTGTTGATGTTGAAAATGGTCAAAAAACAGGTTACTTTTTAGATCAAAAAGCAAATCGTGTTTTACTTAGAAATATAGCGTATGGAAAAAAAGTTTTGGATTGCTTTAGTCATACTGGGGGCTTTGCATTAAATGCGGCTTATGGTAAAGCTAAAGAAGTGGTTGCAGTAGATGTATCACAAACTGCTCTTGATCAGGGATATGCTAATGCTAAACTAAATAATTTACAAGGATGTATTTCTTTTGTAAAAGATGATGTTTTTGACTATCTAGATAAATGTAAAAAGGGACAGTTTGATATTATTGTTTTAGATCCACCTGCTTTTACGAAATCGAGAAGAACGGTAGATCATGCTTATAATGGTTATAAGAAAATCAATATGAAAGCAATGAAATTATTAGGCAGAGGTGGATACTTAATTACATGTAGTTGTTCACGTTTTATGGAGACTGATAATTTTGAAAAGATGCTTCGTGAATCAGCGCATGAGGCTGGAGTAACCCTTAAACAAGTATCAGTTACTCAACAAAACCCAGACCATCCAATTTTATGGACAATGGAAGAAACGTCATATTTAAAATTTTATATTTTCCAAATTATTTAGATTGAATAGGATTTACGAATCGACTGAATAGGCTTTTAATTTTAAAGTTTAATAGTCGATTTTTATTTAGGAAAATAATTTAGATTTTTTTGAATAATATCTTATTTGTTGTGTATTGAATTTGGTTTGTTTCATGATTTTCCAGACCACAAGTATAAAGGGCGTTATCATGATTATCGTTCAATAATTGCTAAAGGAACTATCAAGTTAATTGATGGTAATGATGATTACAAAATTAAAAAGGATATAATTTATTATCCACCTGCAATCATCGTGAAATTGTCCTTTTGGAAAGTAGAAAGACGATACTCCCAATATATATCGGAGTGATTGAATGTAAAATGAAGAATGTTACAGCGAAGTCTGAATTTCCAATAAGGTCAGTTGCAGATGTTCCATTTTTAGATGTATGATCATTACCTAAAGATGAAACACCATTTGATATAAGTGACATTATTGCGAAACGAAAAAATAATTTATTGTAAAAAGAGAAATAACAATTTTAGTTCTCTTTTTATCTTTATGTAATATTGTCCTTTATCATATTTAAAAATGTTTCAGCACTTTTGGTAAAGAGTTGGTATTTTTTCCAAATTATTAGCATATTCGCTTCTAATTTTGGTTCAAGTGGTCTAAAGCATAATGAACTATTATTAGAATTAAAAATTTTATCTAAGCATAAAGCATATAAATTTCCTTCTTCAACTATTAAAGATGCATTAAATAATAAATTATAAGTTCCTACAATATTTAATTTCCTTTGATTTCCACCAATCCATCCAGCTAATTCATTTTTTACCATCCCTTGATTTGAACAAAGAAGAGGTTTTCCACGTAGATCATCAGGGGTTATTTTGTCAAGTGATGCTAGAGTACTATCCCGCTTCATTAAAATCCCCCAAACATTGCTATAAGGAAGCCTTAAATAATCGTACTTATTTAAATCAACAGGCTCAATAACGATTCCAAAATCTAGAACTCCAGCATCAATTTTTTCCATTACCTCTTCAGCTTTTCCACTATGCAAATGAAATTTTACATGAGAGTATTTTTCCAACATCGTTGCAATTGTCTTGGCAATCGGACGCATTCCTTCACTCTCACCACATCCTAGATAAATATCACCTGTTAATAGTTCTTCATTAGCTTTGACTTCAGCTTCTGCCCTTTCAACAAGCCCAAGAATTTCTTCTGCCCGTTTTCTTAAGATCATGCCTTCATCAGTCAAAGTAATACGACGTTTTCCCCGGATAAATAATTGTTTTCCTAATTCTTCTTCTAACTCTTTCATTTGTCTTGATAATGTTGGCTGCGTTACATGTAGATATTCAGCTGCCCCAGAAATACTTTCTTCCCTTGCGATGGTAAGAAAATATTGTAGTGTTCTAATTTCCATTAATATCACCCCATAGTTATATTATAGTACATTTATGTTTAACAAGTATAAAAAACTAGATTATAAATACATATAATCTAGAATTTATTTAATGAAACATATCTTTTTTGATGAAAATAATTGTGGCGATAATACAGGCAACTATTGCTAGTCCCGTTGGGAACCACCATTGTGGAAATGGTAAACCTGCAACATTCATTCCATAAAAACTGAAAATAATATTTGGAATAGCCATAACGATCGTAATAACTGTTAATACTTTCATAACAATATTCAGGTTATTGGAAATAACTGAAGCAAATGCATCCATTGTTCCTGATAAAATATTTGAATAGATATTACACATTTCAATTGCCTGATGGATTTCAATCAAAACGTCATCTAATAGGTCTTGATCTTCATCATATAATTTAATAGCTTTCCCACGCATAATTTTATTTAATGTTATTTCGTCCGTTTTTAATGAGGTAGAAAAATATACTAATGATTTTTCTAGTCCTAACATTTGAATCAATTCTTTATTTTGCATTGATTTGTGTAATCTTTGTTCAGTTCGAGAAGAGATCCGATCAATTTGGCGCAGATAAATTAAATATCGTTGAGAAATTCGTAATAATAATAGTAATAAAAATCTTGTTTTTAAATCAGTATTGACACCTTTGATCCGACCTTGTGCCATATCATCGATATTTAAGTTTTCATATAAGGAAATGGTAACAACGTATCCTTTCATGATCACAATACCTAAGGGCAATGTCGTATATTGTAACATATTTTTATCGTAACCATCTTCTACTTCTTCAGCACTAGGATAGTCAACGATTACTAGAGTCTGATTATAATCTTCGTCATAGTCGATATGCGAGCTTTCTTCAGCATCTAATGAAGATTTAACAAATTCCGGTAGAATTCCCATTTCTTCAATCAAATAGTTTTTTTCTTCTTCAGTTGGAGCAATAGCGCTGATCCAGCTGCCTGGTTCTGGTTTATCGATCTTTTTTGTTTCAGTTCCAAAAGTTTTGTAAAATTCTAACATAATAACCTCCACTTACAGGAGGTTCATGTTTATGCCTCCTGTTTCTCTATTTTATTTTCTTTTTCTTAGCGCACAATCGCTCGGGCACAGGGGACATAAAAACACCTTCTTTCGACGGTTAATTATATCACAAATTTATCAATTTTACCCCTATGTTTTGTTAGAAAATGATAAAAAAAAAGTTAAATTTAATCATTAGATAAATTATTGCCAAATAATCTTCTAAATATTTCATTGATTATGAAATAATTCACTATAATATGTATATGAATCAACTAGACAAAAGTGAGCAAGAAATGTCGGGATGTTAGGATTGAGGATTTGTTATGATTGATTTGACAAAGGAGGAACACAATGAATTGGACTGATGGAATTAGTAACGCTTTAAAATACATTGAAGAGCATCTTAAAGAAGATATTAAGATAGTAGATGTTGCAAATGAAGCATATGTTTCAAGTTTTTATTTTCAAAAAGCATTTAGAATTCTATGTGGTTTTAGTGTTGCAGAGTATATTCGTTATCGAAGATTATCACTAGCCGGTAGTGAGGTCATTACTACGAATAAGAAGATTATTGAAATTGCATTAGAATATGGTTATGATTCACCAGATAGTTTTACTAAAGCATTCACTCGATTTCACGGAGTTACTCCGACTGTCGCAAGAAAAGAGCAATTGATGATTAAATCTTTTGCTCCGTTAAAAATACAGTTTACTTTGAAAGGTGGTTCAACCATGGATTACAAAATTATTGAAAAAGAAGCATTTACAGTCTTAGGTAAGGCAAGAAGGTTTGATTTTGATTGTGCATTTAATGAGATTCCTAAATTTTGGGGAGAGCATATGCAGTCCGCTGATAAAAAAGTGTGTGGTGTATACGGGGTTTGCATTGAAGATGAAAAAGATGAAGGATTTAAATATTTGATTGCTGATGAGTATGTTTTGGACAGTGAAATTCCAGATGGGTATGAAGTTTGTGAAATTCCACAATTAACATGGGCAGTATTTGCTTGTCATGGTGCTGTACCTAAATCATTGCAAGAAGTGAATACAAAGATTTTTTCTGAATGGTTACCAAATAATGATACATACGAAGTTGCTGAGCATTATAATATTGAAATGTATACACCGTGTGAGGACTATCCACGAGGTAATCATGATGAAAATTATTATTCAGAAATTTGGATTCCGGTAAAGAAAAAATAATTATTATATTTAAGTTATGATAAATTAAATCGTTATCATAACTTTTTCTTATTGATTGACGGATTTTATGATTTCCTTTACAATTAAGACATTGTTTTAAAAAGGAGACAATTTGATGAACAGAGAAAGATTATCATCACGTCTAGGTTTTATTTTATTATCTGCTGGATGTGCGATTGGATTAGGAAATATTTGGCGTTTTCCGTATATGGTTGGAAAATACGGTGGAGGGGCATTTGTATTAGTCTATTTATTTTTCCTGATCATATTAGGTTTACCAATCATTGTAATGGAATACTCAGTTGGACGCGCTTCTCAAAAGAGTATTGCTAAAAGTTTTCATGTTTTAGAAAAGAAAGGACAAAAATGGCACATATTTTCGTATGTCGCAATGGTGGGAAATTATTTGTTAGTAATGTTTTATACGACTATTGCCGGCTGGATGCTAGCCTATTTTGTTAAAATGTTGAATGGTGATTTTATTGGACTAAATCCAAGTGAAGTCAACAATGTTTTTGTCAGTCTTCAAGCAGATCCACAAGCTAGTATTTTTTGGATGATCTTGATTGTTGTGATCGGCTGTGGAATTTGTGCTGTTGGTCTTCAACGAGGTGTTGAAAAAGTAACGAAAGTAATGATGGGATTATTGCTAGGAGTGATGCTCTTATTAGTTGTGAAGTCTTTGAGTTTAGACGGTGCAATAAAAGAAGTTGAATTTTACTTAGTTCCAGATTTTAATTTATTGATGGAAAATGGAATCTTTAATGCTGTTTATGGTGCAATGGGACAAGCATTTTTTACTTTGAGTATTGGAATGGGGGGAATGGCTATTTTTGGTAGTTATATTGGTAGAGAACATTCTTTAACTGGCGAAGGGTTACGTGTTTTAGCGCTAGATACTTTTGTTGCAACAATGGCAGGATTGATTATTTTTCCAGCTTGTATGTCTTTTGGGGTGGATGCAGGAAGTGGACCGGGATTAGTTTTTGTGACACTGCCAAATATTTTTAATGTTATGGAAAATGGTCAAATTTGGGGTACCTTGTTTTTTGTTTTTATGAATTTTGCGGCTCTCTCTACGATTATTGCCGTATTTGAAAATATTGTTTCATTTTCAATGGACCTATTAAATTGGTCAAGGAAGAAAAGTGTCATTTTAAATTTTATTATTATTGTTCTTGGTAGTATTCCTTGTGCAGTTGGATATAGTGTTTTATCCGGATTTCAGCCATTTGGACCGGGGAGTGCAGTTTTAGATTTATTAGACTTTTTAGTTTCTAATGTAATTATGCCATTAGGATCACTTGTATTTTTGTTTTTCTGTACTCGGCGTCTAGGTTGGGGTTGGAAGAAGTTTATGACCGAGGCTAATGCCGGT
>UMGD01030542.1_pt1 | contig 13378 bp, 10 predicted proteins | sample 1965201 | NCBI WGS metagenome assembly UMGD01 (sample SAMEA4836066, study PRJEB28245) | human gut metagenome | biome: gut microbiome; material: fecal sample | place: Denmark | collected 2008 | reverse complement strand
TTATCGTTTGCCAGAGTAATATCAAGTTTTGCACTGATAAGTTGGCCCGGTTTTACTTCCTTGAGTCCGGCATGAGCTGCAAGTATTTTTTCTGCAATAGTCATAGGTCTTGTCATAGGGTGCTCCTTATATTCTTTTACTTTATTTTATTACAAATAAATAAATGTTAAAAAAAGTTTACAAACCTCAAAAACCGTACGTGCTACCCTTTCTGACAGTACAGTACAGGGAATGGAATCGTCTCGTGCTAAAGCCGGGGATAAAACTAACCGATAACAACAATATAAAAAATGTGTGAATGAAAGGTGTGCGCCATGGGTTGGTTCTCAAAAAAAATGAATATCGGTGAAGAAAAAAAATATGACGTCTCTAAAATCTCTACAGACGGAGTGACACAAGAAGAAGCAGTGAAGAAAAATAAAAAATTGATAAACGTCTTCAAAGCCTTCAACTTCAACGGAGGAGAAAAACTGGAAGACATAGAACTCGCCAGTGCCATGGATGCTTTTGAAAAAATAGATTCCCAATTTGGCAATAAAGACGGAAAACTCTCTAAATCTGAATTGGAAAAAGGCGCTGCCTGGCTCAATAAAGAACTCGGCCTAACAGGTGACGACGCCATTGATAGAAAAGATTTGAAGGAATTTATTAAAAATATAAGAAACGCAACAAAAAATGATACAAAAGTCTCTACAGACAAGGTCATTTCAGATTGGCAAAGAGAACAAACAGAAGCAGCAATGAAAAAAGAACCTCCCGCTGCCCCTCAACCTGAAACCCCAACCCCACAACAAGAAGAACCTACAAGACCTGCTCAAAAATCCGCACAACTCCATAACTACATTGTCCAACCAGACGAAAGCTTTACAGCCGTAATCAAAAAATCCCTGCAAGCACAAGGCAAAGAACTAACCGCGGAAAATATAGAAGCGGCCAAAGAACAATTTAAAAAAGATAACGAAGGCGCTGTAAAAACAGCTAAAAACGGAGTGGAATACCTGCTTGTCGGCGCAAATGTAAAACTGCCCGGCAATGTAGAAAGTCCAAAAGACTCTGCTGCAGCCATAGCAGAATGGTCAGAAAAACATTCTGCCCCTGCGCAAGAAGAACGTAAAACAGAAGAACCAAAAGAAGAAGCCCCTAAAGCACCTGAAAAAAAACAAGATGTGCCCAAAGATAAAGAAGGCGCAATAAAATCTATGGGTCTAAAAGAAACTTTTGCGTCAAAATCAATGAACTATTATGTTGATCCAAAAACTAATCAGCATTATAAATGGGACCATGAAACAAATGAATTTAAACCTCTAAATGAAGATGTTGCAATGGTTGGCAAAGATGGAAGACTATATGGTAAAGACGGAAAAGCTCTAGGTTCAAATTCATACAGGCTGCTGACAGACGGACGAGAAGTGTTTACCGCTAAGGATGGCACTACTACAACATTTACATATGATGACAATGGTAACCCAATAAAGTATGTTGGCAAAGATAAAGATGGTAATCTGCAATATATAGAAAATAATACATATTCTGCTGAAGGTATCAAAAATGGAGCTAAACGTATAGATTATTACTCTGACAAAAAAATGAAAAAGGTAACGGACTTTTCATATGATACCAGTGGTAATGCAACAGGCAGCTTAACAAGATATTATTCTGCTGACGGAAAGTTAGAAGAAATAAATAAATTTACTAACGGCAAAGATGGCTCTTATATAGGCCAAGAGATTGATGCCTCGGGTAATCCTATAGGTGAGCCGTGGTATAAGAATGTATTCCATGAAAATATTACCAAAGAAGAATACGACAAATTGCAAGAATAGATAGTTATATGATATGATTAGTGTATCGGTTAATTAAAAAATAAGAATTCGGGAGTTGGTACATGGCAGCAGATGATACACTGGTAATGATTCTTGCAGGCGGCGAGGGAAAAAGACTTTACCCTCTGACAAGAGACAGGGCAAAACCCGCTGTGCCTTTTGGCGGACGCTATCGTATTATTGATTTTGTTATAAACAATTTTATTAATTCCGGATTTTATAAACTAAAAATTCTTACACAATACAAATCAGATTCATTGAACAAACATATCGTGCGCACCTGGCCTTTGTCTCCCATTATCAACCAGTATGTTGACCTGATTCCTGCCCAGATGAGAATAGACGGCCACTGGTACAAAGGTACTGCTGATGCTGTGTTTCAAAACATTCACCACATCCTGGCTGAAGAAGAAGCTAAATATATTGCAGTATTTGGCGGAGACCACATCTACAAAATGAATGTTGAACAGATGCTGGATTTTCATAAACAAAATAATGCGGATTTGACAATCTCTGCTATTCCTATTCCCATAGAAGAAGCCGGTGAATACGGGATTATGGAAGTAGATGACAACTGGCACTTAACAAACTTTATTGAAAAACCAAAAACAACACCAAAACATCTCCCCGGTGACCCGACAAAATGTCTGGCATCTATGGGCAATTATTTCTTTAACAGAAATAAACTGATTAAAGAATTACGAATCGATGCTGATATTCAGGTATCAAATCACGATTTTGGCAAAAATGTTATACCCAAAATGCTTGAGCAGGGTGACAGGATTTTTGTGTACGATTTTGCACAAAATACCTTCCCCGGAATGGAAGAATCTGAAAGAGGCTACTGGCGTGATGTGGGAACAATGGATGCATACTGGCAGGCCAACATGGACTTGCTTGCATATGATCCGGAATTTAATCTTTATACAAAAGAGTGGCCTCTGAGAACTTTTAACTACAACTATCCCCCTGCAAAATTTATCTGGGAAGAGTTGGAAAGACGTGGCCTTGCGACAAACTCTCTTGTTTCAGAGGGTTGTATCATTTCAGGTGGTACACTTTCAAGATGCATACTTTCTCCAAAAGTTAGAATCAACAGTTTTTCTAGCGTTGTCGATTCTATTATTATGGAAAATGTAAATGTCGGCAGACACTCGCATATCAAAAAAGCTATCATAGACAAAAACGTTGATATTCCGCCTTACACAAAAATCGGCTTTGACAGAAAAGAAGACGAAGAAAGAGGCTTTTATGTTTCAGAAGGCGGAGTAACCGTTGTACCAAAAGGAGCAAAATTATAACAATGAATAAAAAATTAAAAACCTTACTCGTATCCCTTGCAGTGTTGGCACTGGTCGGTGTATCGGCTGCCTGTTTTGCTATTTTGCCAAAAGCAAATATGAAACCTTCTGATTATGACCTCGGGGTTACTTATGCACAGGCTTCACAGGAAGATAAACCTATGATTGCAGTATTTTACGTTGACTGGTGTACTTATTGCAAAAAATTTATGCCAAGATTGGATAAAGTAAGAAACATAACAAAAGATGAGTTTAATGTTGTGCTCGTTAATGTTGAAAACCCGGAAAACGAAAAGCTGGTGAGAGAGTATCAAATCAGCGGTTATCCTACCGTTTATATTATTGATTCCAAATTTGATTACAGGTCGCATATTGACAACCCTGCTTTGGAGTCTGTGGATTCTTTCAACAAAGAAGTTCAAAGATATGCTAACTTGAGAAAGCTAATTAAAAAAAGCGAGCTTTGTAAATAACTGTTATGAAAGGTTTTGAAATGTTGTTTAATAAAAAATTAAAAGCAATGACTTATGTTGAGCTTGCACTTGTACTTACTATTATCGGTGTAATTGCCGCAATGACAATACCACAGCTCAAAAAATACTCTCAACGTACCGACTACGAAAAGAGAGTACAAAAAGCATATGTAACTCTTGAGGAAGTTATTGATAATGCTGTGATGGAGCATGGTATTATAAAACACTGGGCAAAGAAAACAAGTGAAGACAAGCTTTTTTCAACTTATTTTATCCCCTATTTTTCAGTGTTGGAAAAACAAAGCGAAAAAAGCGTTACAACAAAAGACGGTATCTCTTACAGCTTGGATTCCTGTGAGAAAAAGTCATCCTCTTCAACCGATCTCGGGTCTTGTATTATCAAGGCCGATATCAATGGTTTAGATAAGGAACCAAACTTAAAAGGCAAAGACAAATTTAATTTTAAGCTTGATTTTGTTGAAGAAAAACTTATCCCAGTAGACGAAACAGAAGAACTCTACAATAACGGATGGAAATTTACAGACGAGTTGTGGAGCAGAGAAGTCTCTGCGGATGACGATTCATCTACTGATGCTGATTCGGATACTGGCTCAAAAGATAGCGGCCAAGACGATTAAAGTATCCTCCGCTTGTACTATTGCAAAATTGTTGCGTTAATATAAAATTGTTGTTATGATAACAATTAGCAAATTGTACGGGAAGAGGATTAATTATAATGAATAAGAAAACATTAATTTGGATAATAATCGCTGCTATAATTATTGTCCCTATTGCGGTCAATAAAATTGCAAGTTTTATAAGTGCCAAAATTGCAGCAGAAATGGCTAAAAAGCCAACACCTGTTGAAATAGCTTATTCTACAGAAGACACAGTGCTCCCGAAGACAGAATCTGTAGGGCGTATTGAGGCAAAATACTCTGTAGATGTTGTTGCAAGAATAAACGGCTGGCTTCAAAAAAGATATTTTCAAGAAGGTGCTTTTGTTAAAAAGGGTCAAACTCTCTTTTTGATACAGCCAAACGAGTATGCTATAGCCGTTCAACAGGCCGAAGCTGCCGTAAAACAATCACAGGCTGCTTTGATTAATTCTCAAAAAGAACTGGTCAGAGCTAAAGAGCTTGTTAAAAATGATTTTGTTAGTAAGTCATACTACGATAACGCTCTTGCTACAAGAGACCAGAACAAAGCTGCGCTTGATGTAAATAAAGCAAATCTTGCAGCTGCACGTCTAAATTTGAGTTATACAAAAATCACTTCTCCTGTTGATGGAAAAGTCGGTAAAATCCTTATCACAGAAGGAAACCTCGTTAATGCTCAATCAGGCCCGCTTACAAGAATTGTAAGCACAAGCCCTATCTATGCCTATTTTACAATCAAAAGCGAAGACTACTTAAAGTATATGAAAAATGCTATTGACCCAAAATGTTGTGAACTGTCAGGCATGGATGTAAAAATCAGGCTGTCTGACGGAACAGAATATACGGAAAAAGGTGTTTTAGAGTTTGTAAACAACGAAGTAGACCAAACAGCAGGCACAATTTCTTTGCGTGCAACTTTCCAAAACAAAGACAACCTGCTTGTTCCCGGAGACTTTGTCAACGTTACTGCTATTGCCAAAAAACCTGTGAAAGTGACTCTTGTGCCTCAAATAGCAGTATCAGATAGCTCAAACGGCACATATGTATGGGTTGTAGATGACAAAAATATTGCACAGCAAAAATATATAACAATCGATAAGCAAGAAGGCGAAAACTGGATAGTTTTAGAGGGGCTTGAACCGGGTGAAAAAGTTATCAAAGCCGGATTCCAAAGACTCAGACCTGGTTCGCTTGTATCTTATGATGAAACAAAACAAATCGCAAATACTGAAGAGAAAGAAATAGATGGACAAAAACAATAATCAATCCTCGCAAAATAATGCAACGGATAAAAAAAATCTTTACTTTTTTATCCAAAAACCCAGATTTGCTATGGTAATATCGATTTTCATTACGTTAGTCGGTATTATTGCAATGATGGGGTTGAAGCTTGAAAAATATCCAAACATCACTCCTCCGCAAATTATGGTTAGCGCGTCATATCCCGGTGCCAGTGCGGACGTTGTTGAGTCTTCTGTTGCATCTTTGCTCGAGTCTCAAATCAACGGTGTTGAAGATATGCTTTATATGATTTCGACAAGCTCGGATGAATCATATCAGCTCCAAATATATTTCAAGGTCGGTTCTGACAGAAACATTGACCTTGTAAACGTACAAAACAGAATCCAGCAGATTCAGCCAAAACTGCCTGAAGACGTTAAAAGGCTGGGCGTAACGGCAAAACAACAGGTATCAGGTGCAGGTGTTGCTATTTTGAACCTTGCTTCTACAGACGGAAGATACTCTCAACTTGATGTAACAAACTATGCATCTATCTTTATTAAAGATGAAATTGCCCGTCTTCCCGGCGTTGGTGAAGTTAACGTTTACGGTGCAGGCAACTATTCAATGAGAATATGGCTTGATACTGAAAAGATGGCAAACCTCAATGTCTCTGTTTTGGAGGTACAAAACGCAATCAATACACAAAACGTTCAGGTATCAGCGGGTGCACTTGGTCAGGAGCCCGGGCCTGATAAGCAACGTTTCCAAATTACATTGAGAACAAAAGGCCGCCTTTTGGAGCCGGAAGAATTTGAAAACATAATCATTCGCTCAAATCAGGATGGTTCAAGCATAAAAATTAAAGACGTTGCGCGTGTGGAACTGGGGTCTGAAACATACTCCAGAAACGGACGTGTAGATGGCAAACCCGCTGCACTGTTGCAAATTGTACAGATTCCGGGTGCAAACGCAATTGACATTGTAAATGAAGTAGAAGCCAAAATGGCAGAAATCTCCAAAACTATCCCTGATGGTATGGAGTTGGCCATGGTGCACGATGATACATTGTTTATTCGTGAATCTATGAAGGAAGTAATTAAAACAATTATAGAAACTTCAATCATCGTAGTTGCAATTATCTTTATCTTCCTTGGCGACCCGAGAGCAACACTTGTTCCTCTTATTGCAATCCCTGTATCATTGATTGGTACATTTGCGGCACTGCCTATGTTTGATATGTCAATCAACCTGTTAACGTTATTTGCGATGGTTTTGGCAGTAGCAACGGTAGTAGATGACGCGATTGTTGTAATTGAAAACGTAAAAAGGCACCTTGAAGACGGAAAATCTCCTGTTGAGGCAACACAGATTACCATGCAAGAAATCGGCGGAGCTCTTGTTTCAATGGCGCTGGTGCTTATGGCTGTATTTGTGCCGGTAAGCTTTATGCCGGGGTTATCAGGTTTGATGTATAAACAGTTTGCTGTATGTATCGCAATATCTATCGCACTGTCAGCTGTTTGTGCTTTGACTCTATCACCAGCTTTGTGCTCAATAATCTTAAGACACGAAGATCCAAACAGAAAACCATCAAACAAAATATCAGCAGCTATAAAATGGGTGTTTATGGAATTTAACGTTTATTTCCAAAAACTTACCGATTTGTATTTGCACTATGTTAAAAAGTTTGTATACAACAAAAAACTCACACTCATTGTCTACGGCGCAATTATTGCTTTAATGCTTGTGCTGTTTAAAGTAATACCTACAGGCTTTATTCCTGACGAAGACCAGGCTGTATTGATGGCACAAATCAACTTGCCTGCCGGTGCATCACTTGCCAGAACAACTGATGTCACAGAAAGAATGGATGAAATGCTTCAAAATACCGAAGGTGTTGAAGGCAGAATCGTGTTTGTAGGTATGGGACCCTCCAACCAGGCTTTTATGGTAATCAGGCTGGATGAATGGGAAAAACGTGAGTTTAATATATTCCAAAAAGCTATAAGGAAAATGCAAGGAAAAGAAACTGACCTGTCTTTAAATGCAATTCTTGGCAGAATCAGAAAAGACTTTAGTACAATTCGAGATGCACAAATCGGTGTATTCTCTCCTCCTGCTATTTCCGGTATGAGTATGGTCGGCGGTTTTGAATTCCAGATGCTTTCCAAAGGCGAGTATACCCCTCAGGAAATGGAACAGTATGCAAACAAGCTCATAATGGCGGCAAACCAGAATAAAGACCTTACAAACGTTTATACACAGTATCAGGCAAACATGCTTCAGTATATTGTGGATATCGATTATGCTCAAGCTATGGCTCAGGGCATTGACCTGACAGAGCTCTATTCTACCCTATCATCAACGCTCGGTACTTATTATGTAAACGACTTTAACAAGCTTGGCCGTGTATTTAGGGTACAGCTTCAGGCTGAGCAAAAATTCAGAAGAAGTGCAAATGACCTTACTGGCATTTATGTTAAAAACAGTGCCGGTAAAATGGTGCCAATCACAACGGTTGTTTCTCTAAAACAGTCTGTAGGTGCGGGTTCTATCACCAGATACAACCAGTATAGAAACGTACAATTCTCCGGTCAGCCGGCAACTGGCAGAAGCTCGGGTGAAGCAATGAAAGCCATGGAATCTGTTGCAAATGCAGAACTTCCGAAAGATATGGGCTTTGAATGGTCAGGTACTTCAAAACAAGAGATTGAATCAGGCGGACAAACTGGTACAATTATTGCATTGGCTTTGATATTTGTATATTTGTTCCTCGTTGCTTTGTACGAAAGCTGGTCTATACCTCTTGCGGTATTGCTTATATGTCCTCTTGCTGCAGCAGGTGCGTTAATCTTCCAGCTAATAATGGGACAGGCATTTGACCTTTATTCACAGGTAGGTATGATTATGCTTATCGGTCTTGCAGCCAAACAGGCCATCCTTATTGTAGAATTTGCCAAAGTGCTGCATGAAGAGGATGGAATGACAATAGAAGAGGCTGCTGTCGAAGCTTCAAGAATCAGGTTCCGTGCGATTATGATGACGGTAGTTGCGTTTGTAGTCGGTATGCTGCCTTTGATTCTTGCTCACGGTGCGGGTGCATCTTCCAGAATATCTGTTGGTTCTACCGTATTTGGCGGTATGCTTGCTGCAGGTACTCTCGGTACAATTATGACTCCTGCATTTTACGTAATTATCCAGCATCTTGTTGATATTGTGATGAATAAAAAACAAAATGTTGAAGGCGAACAGAAATAACACCATAATAATAATGGGGAAAAAATGAAAAAGACATTTAAAACATTAATTATATCTACGATAATAGCAAGCTCACTGACTTGCTACAGCGGAAATGCTTTTGCTGTTGGATTAAATTTTTTCAAGAAAAATGATTCAGTAAACAATGAATCTGTGCAAAAAACTCCTAAGGCTAATAAAGCTAATAAGGCGAATAAGGCTGCTAAATCCACCAAGGCATCCAAGCCAAAGAAAGCCAAAAAGCCTAAAAAGGAGAAATATGACGATACGGAAGTTAAAGCAAAAACTGATATCAACCAGCCTTCTGTAAAAATTATTATCAAAGATGATAAAAAGAAAAAGGCTGAAAAAGAACCTAAAATCAAGCAAAAACGCTTTAAAAAGCCAAAAGCTTCCAAAGCAAAAAATCAAACACCAGACTTGCAAGAAGTAAATCTAAAAAAGGAACAAAATCCTGCACTGCAGCAAGAGGGTGATGCTTTCAGTGCATCAACGCAGCCTGCAATGGAAGGCGCTGTTTCGGCAACACGTATTGTTTCCGTGGATGATTGCGTAAAAATTGCACTTGAAAACAACCCGACCATACTTTCTCAATTAATAAGCAAAGATATTTATAAAAACAAAATTGCACAGGCGTGGTCCAATTACTTTCCAAAGCTAAATGCCGGCATATCATATTCTAAAAATGATATGCTTATGACAAACTTCAAATTTCCAATGCAGGAATACAGCCTTTGGAATTTACCTAACGTTGGGTTTAACCAGTTGATTTATGACTTTGGCAAAACAGGTGCACAAGCCGGTGTTGCAAAAAAAACATATGAAGCATCAAGAGAGACTTTGCAATCAAGTATTAATGAAGTTGTTTATCAGGTAAAAAATGCTTACTTTAACCAGCTGTTTTTGCAACAACAAGCCGAGGTTTATGAAGATTCTGTTTTGCAATATCAAATTCACTTAAAGCAAGCACAGGCATATTATGCTATTGGTAGCAAGGCTAAAATCGATGTTTCTACAGCCGCTTACAATCTTGATAATGCTAAGCTTACCCTCATACAGGCCAAAAATGCTATAGAAACAGGATTTGCTACTTTGACAAATGCAATGGGCGTGCCGGAATCAAAACCTTTTGACATACAAGACAGGCTCGACAGAAAAAGATATGACATTACTTTTGATGAAGCCTTTAAAATAGCAAGTGACCAGAGCCCTGCTCTTGCTGCTGCCAAAAAGAAAATGGAAGGTTCCAAGCTGCTTGTAAAATCTTCTAAAGTTGCATTTTTGCCCGACATTACAGGGTTTGGCAGCTACACCAAGGGCGGTAAGCTTCCCGGTACTGATTACGGTTATCAGATTGGGGCACAGGTTTCTTATTCCAACCTCAACCTTTTATTGTTAAAACAACAGGTGGATGAGGCAACTCTTACTTATAAAAAAGATCAGGCTGATTACGAAACACAACGCCAAAAAACTTATCTTGAAGTAAAACAAGCCTTTATCCAGCTCAAAAACTCTCAACAATCCATACCCGTAGCAAAAGCTTCTATGGATGTTGCAAAGGAAAGATATGACCTTGCAGCCGGACGATATAAGGTGGGTCTTGGTGATGCTATTGAGCTTAAAGATGCCCAGATTGAATACGTTAATGCAAGATTGCAGTATTACAACACACTTATGCAATACCACATCTCTGCGGCCAATCTTGAACGTGTAATCGGTGCACCTTTGAGTGCAAGTGATGTAAATCTGTAAAAAAATTGCCTTTTGATATTGATTTTGTCAAAATTAAAGAATGAATTATATCTGGTTTTTGATAATTTTAATATCTATAATATCGGCTGCTGTTACAGGCAAAATAGATGCCCTTGTGCAATCTGTTATGTCAGGTGCGCAAAAATCTATTGAAGTTGCAATCAATCTTGCAGGCATAATGGCTTTTTGGCTGGGAATTATGAAAATTACTGAAAAATCAGGACTTGTCGCTGCAATAGCAAGATTGTTGACCCCTGTTGCTAAAAAACTTTTCCCTGATATTCCCGATGGAAATCCGGCTGTAGGTGATATTGCAATGAATTTTACTGCCAATGCGTTTGGTTTGTCTAATGCTGCCACACCAATCGGTATTGAGGCGATGAAAAAATTACAGCAGTTGAATAAAGATAAAAATTCCGCATCCAACGATATGTGCACACTTCTTGCAATGAATACAGCAGGCTGGCAGATTGTTCCAACGACAGTTATTGCAGTGCTTGCTGCAAGCGGCTCAAAAAATCCAACCGAGATTGTGTTTCCTACTCTTATTGTTACAACAATTGCGTTTTTGTCTGCTATTGTAGGGGTTAAACTGCTGGAGCGTATTTGGCCGGCTCAAATACCTGTAAATGAGACGGAGGAAAATACCGATGTTTAAGTCTTTGATTTATTCGATTTCTGCATGGATAATTCCTTCAATAATCCTCATCACTCTTGTTTTTGCAGTTGTGAAAAAAATACCTGTTTATGAAACATTTATTGACGGAGCAAAAGACGGACTTAAGGTTACCGTGGGGATTATTCCTTATCTGATTGCAATTATAACCGCTGTTTCAATGCTTCGTGCTTCCGGCGCTATAGATTTGGCTGCCCGTGCGTTTTCAGGTTGTCTGGATTACTTTAAAATACCTGTTGATGTTGTGCCTATTATGTTTATTCGTTCACTATCAGGTAGTGCGGTGCTTGGTTTGTTTTCCGAAATAGCAGGCAACTTTGGCCCGGATGCTTATGCAACAAAGCTGGCCGCAATCATGGTCGGCAGTTCAGAGACCACGTTTTATGTTCTCTCTGTATATTTTGGTGCGGTAGGTGTAAAAAAATTCCGGCACTCTCTTTGTGCGGGTGTTTTTGCTGATATAATAGGAATAATAGCGGCAGTTCTTGTGGCAAGATGGCTGTTTTTGTAGTTAAAGGATATGTATATGTTAAAAAAAACGATATTGTGTTTGATGATGTTGTCGGTTTTTGTTTTGACGGGTTGTTCAAAGCATAATGAAGCTTCTGAAGATAATGATACTCTTACTCAAATAAAAAAACGCGGCGAGCTTATCGTTGGTGTTAAATATGACTCAAAACCTTTTGGATTTGTAAAAGACGGAAAGCTTCAAGGCTATGACATTGACATAGCGCACCTTATGGCAAAACGTATTCTTGGAAACGAAAAATTGATAAGGTTTGTTGAGGTGGATGCACAAAATAGAATTTCAAAACTAAATTCCGGCGAAGTGGATATGGTCATTGCAACAATGTCCATAAACCCTAAACGAGCTGAAGTTGTTGATTTTTCTCTGCCATATTATTACGCCGGACAGGCTATCATGATTAGAAAAGGCACTGCTATTAAAACTGTTGGTGATTTAAACGGCAGACGAGTGATAATTGTTCTGGGCACTACAGGTGAAAAAAATATCAGATTCCTTGCTCCGGAAGTGATTTTGCAAGGATATAAAACTTATCAGGACGGTTTTAATGCTTTTCTTGATAGAAAAGCAGAGGCAATGACCTCTGATGACAGCATACTGGCGGGTTTTGTTATGGATCATCCTGAATTTATGATTCTGCCTCAAAGATATTCGCAAGACGGCTACGGGATTGCGTTTAGAAAAGAGCCCCAAAGCCGTGCTTTAAAATCCGAAGTAAATATTGCTATTGGAGAGTTGAGAAGAAAAGGTTATTTAAATTTTTTGAAATCTAAATGGCTTCCTTCTGCCAGCGGTAATTTTAAAGAAAAATAATACCTAAATCATTTTCCAAAAAATATAAACAAGATAAATCACATAAAATACACCGCAGGTGATTAAAATATGTGCACTAAAGGCTTTATCTCTGTATAGATTTATAAATAACAATATTGTTGAACAGTAAACAAGGATTATGTTTATTACAGATTCTGCACCAAAAACCCATGGTGTAAGCAATATGCCAATGGCTGTGGGAATACAGCTTTGAAACACCATTGCTCCTGTAATGTTACCCAGAGCAAGCGTGTCTTTGTTCTGGCTCACCCACAACACGCTGTTGAATTTTTCAGGCAGTTCTGTTGCAATTGGTGCCAGTATAAGGCTTAAGACAAGCGGATTTATATGGAATAAGTCTGCAAAAAACCTTATTTGGCCCACAAACATATGTGCAAAGAATATCAATGCACCTATTGATACAGCGACTTGAAGCCATACAAGAAATGTATTATATTTTCTAAAAATTCTTTCAAATAAAAGCTCATCTACCTCTGCAACCTCTCCACAGGCACTGTGTGAACAGTTCAGGGTTCTGAATACGTATACAAGATAGTATCCCACAAGAGCTGCTGCACAAATGTATTTGATAAACGGAATATGTATAAAACCTGCTGCAATTGCAAGCGTATAGCTAAAGAAGAAGAATTTTAAATCGCGAAACATAACAACATAGTTAGCATTCATCTTGTGTTCGCGCTTCCTCATTGCTCTTAAAATTACAACAGCCAGCCCTGTTACAAACATTGCCAGTGTAGAAAGAAGAAATGGTGCGCCAAGAATTGCACCAATGCCGATTTCTTTACCCACATGCACATCTGTATGGGCTAAATATGCTCCCAGTATTGCCACGAGAGGGACAATTGTTTCGGG
>UMGD01007755.1_pt1 | contig 13466 bp, 14 predicted proteins | sample 1965201 | NCBI WGS metagenome assembly UMGD01 (sample SAMEA4836066, study PRJEB28245) | human gut metagenome | biome: gut microbiome; material: fecal sample | place: Denmark | collected 2008 | reverse complement strand
CTCACGGGCCGCTTTTTTAAACGCCATCTCTATCTTCGCTCTAGAAGTTGCCTTTTCTTCAAGTTCTTTCAACTGATTCTTATATCTTTCAAGATCGGCAGTCATTGTTACGAAACCATCCACATCTAAACTATCATCGTTAATTTCCCGCTTAATTTCGGCAAATTCATCTGCAAGATTATCTATTCTATTAGTAAGGTTTTTCATAACGGTTTCAAACTCAACAGACTGTGACTGAATTTGTTGAATAGTATTTCCGATTTGTTGCAGTTGATGATCGATAGAAGTTAATACATTAGTAGCCTCAGCAAAAATATCCTTATTATATTCACTTTCAAATCCCTGCAATTCTTCTGCAAGCGTCGGTGCCGATTTATAAGCGTTGTGCAAAGAGCGCAGAACAGAGGAAATTTTAGTCTGAATTGCAATTAGTTTCTCCCTGTCTTTTGTATAGCCAGTTTGCTTTTTGAGTTTTGCATCAACACCTTTTTCTTTGAAAATAGACATCTTATGTTCGACTTCAGCTTTCTTCGTTGTTGTCTCTTCAATTTGTGCTGGGATTTTCCCTACATCTAAAAGCTGAGTAACGGCTGTTATTAGCTCTGCTACACAACTATCGACATCTGCTTTTTGACCAACTTTTCCGCTTACAAGCTTTTCAAGCAAGCAATTCTCATGATCAGAACTACTTGATAAGTCTTTTTGCCCAAAATATTGAACACCATCAAATAAACTCAATGCTGTAATATTTAAGTCATTGCCTACTTCATCCAGGATATTTACACGTTCCCCCTGAATGCGACTAATAGAATATCTTTTCCCGTGTTTGTCAACAACTGATAAAATTGCTTTTCCACCGGAGCCAAAGATATTTTTAATAAGAGAATCTTTATATTCCTTGTCTGTTTGAACGGGCAAACCAAATATATATCTGATTGCTTCTAAAACTGATGATTTACCACTTCCACGTACCCCAATAAGTGTATTGAGCTCTGGAGAAAATCTTATTGTTTGTCCGTCAAATTTGCCACCTTGAAAAGAAATGGATTCAATAAACCCATGTTTTATTTCAATAGGAGTTTTAAAAACTCTATTTTTATGGTCCTGCAAAGCAAATTTGATAGCAGAATAAGAAAATTCACCAATCTTTAGATATACCTCATGGGTTCCCTTCCCAATCTCTGAAATGGATTTAGGATCAGAGCCCTCAACTAAGGCAGGAATGTAGCCGAAGCAATGTTCAAATTGTGCCAAGTTATCTCTAGAACGGGCTTTCTGCAATCCGAGTACTCGCTTCTTAAAGGGAGCAATCCCTGATAGAGATTCAAGCAAACCACCGCTACACTCATCAAATAAACCACTATTCTGGTCTACATGAGCAAAAATAACAAAATAATCCCGGCCATATTCTTCAAGTTTTTCCAGTACATTCTTCAAATCATAAGTACATTTAGTATTTCTATTTTCAGGATTTGAAATTGTAGCAAATGCAGCTGTTAAAAAAGTTTGAATATGGTTGTTACCATTCTCCAGCCATTCATCCGGGTTAAAAACAATAAGTGTATGAACACCATTTGCTCCTTCTTTAACGGTTAGCTCAACACCTGGCAAAATGAAAATTCCTTCTCTGTTAGCACGTTTTTTAATAGCCTTATATTCGTCCTTATCAAACTTATTATGATTTGTTAAAACACCAACCCCAATATTGGCCTGCTTAAGAGCGTCAATGTAAGATTTTACAAAATCATTTTGTTCTCCAGTATAGGAAAATTCTTTATCCTTTTGTGTATGAAGATGAAAATCTGCTTTAATTAATTCTAAACCAGCATCAAACACGGTGCTTCTTGCCCCATTCTCTTCGTTCAAACTCACAATTCTCCCCCTCTTTCTTTCGCTTTTTGACACTAGAAGCTAGTTTTCCCTAATAATCTACTCTAGTATATCATATAAATTTTAAATAATCTATTTAATCCGCGAGGATGCCTCCGGCTTTCAGCACCTCGGGACAAATTGTCCCGAAGTAGTGAAAGCCGGGGAACGGCAAAACCGCTCCCCGGCAGGACTAACGCTCCACAATAGCAGACAGCTTTTTCAAAAGATCGGACAATGGCCCCCACAGCTTTTCATAGTCCCGTTGCAAGGCTTTGATTTCCTCGGGATAGATCCCGCCGTAGGTGTTGGCCTGGATTGCCACTTGATTGAGATTGTTTGAGCACCGCCGCTGGAGCGACACCAGCTCCCGGACGGGCGAAAGGTCAACATGGAGCACATAGCCGTTCAATGCCATTTTCCGCATATAGGCCCCCATATTTCGGATGCCTGCCTCGGCCATTCGTTCCCGGATCAGAGCTTGCTCCTCCTCCGACACCATCACATGGAGATGGATTGGGCGGCGGCGTTTCTTTGTCATCGCTCCTCCCGTTCCAGACTGCGGCTGGCCCGGGACGGTTCCTTTACCTTGTCTAACGGTTTTTCCCGCTCCCGGGGGCTTGCGAGGATCGGGGCATGAAATTCCCGGTAAAGCCGCATCGCTTCCTGGTCGGCAAGTTCCTGTTCTCGCTTTTTCTCCATAACACAGACCTCCTATCTATCGTCCCGGCTGGGACTTTTCTTTTCCGGCGCATCCGGGGCCCGGTGTTCCTAGGCCTTGCGTCCGGCCTCTTTCATCTGCTGGGCAATCGGCGGCTTCTTTGCCGCACCACGCTCCGGCACAGGCTCACGGCCTTCGGGATTGTCATGGGCGGGCCTCAGCTCATAATCGGCCATCTGCTTTTCTGTCAGCGGGTGGAGATACCAAAGCTCACCCCATGCCCGGAATGACTCGCCCTCCACAGGCTGGCGGGCGTTGTAGTTGAGATGAGCCACAGGCAGGTTGTCCTTCGGGCGGGGATATGTAGCTATATCCACAGGCCGCTGGGTAGAGTAATACTTGAAAAAATCTGGGCCGGAAGTTTCCAGCCGGGAAACACCATACTGCTTTTCATAGCTGAACACGCGACGGTTATAGTCCCCGATGGCTTCACACTCCTCGTTGAAGTAATGGCCCCAATAGTAGTCCCGTTTCCCGTCCTCCTGGGTAAACTGCCAGGTCACAAAGGGATTAGGGGCCTTGAAATTTTCCCCCATCGCAAAGCCCCGGCCATTGTCAAACAAAACAGACTGCCGGATCACATAGCCTTGATTGCTTTCCAAAGTAGCACCTCCTTAAAAAGCGGGCACTTCGGGACAAATTGTCCCAAAGCGCCACAGCATAAATGTTGACAGCATCCGGGCCGAAATGGGGCAGGCCATACTCTGATACGGCCCGCCCCCAAATAGGCCCCGGAAAGCCTTGATACAAGCGGGTTTTAAGGGGCCTAATTGTCAACACCCCAGCCCCGCTTTTTCCGCATATATTCCCTCTGCTGGCGGCGGTGGGCTTTCTTTGCACAGGCCGCCGAGCAGTACGCCTGCCGCCGATCCGGGGGAACAGGCCCGCCGCAGACCGGGCAGACCTTAAAATCCGGCCTGGGCCCCTCGGTCAAGAGGGCCGCCTCCAGCGCAGGATCAAGGAGCAGGACGACCTCCCGGAAATAGCGGCAGTATGCGCCCGTCCAGCATTTCCCCAGCATATAACACTCGCAGTCCAGCGGCAGGCACCCGCACTCCCGGTCATAGTTGGCGCACCATTTTACCACAAGAGAACGGATGGCCGTTTTTTCCTCCCGGGTAAGTTCGCGGGACATCGCCTCACCTCCCGCCAGCCGGGGCCCTCATAAGCTCCCGGTAGCAGGACACACAGCCGATGCCCCGCCAGTAGTGGCACCCGGAGCACCGGGAGCCCCTGGGCGGCTTCGCCGGGGCCGGAGCCTGGGGGCGGGGCTTCTGCTTCATCATTTTTTCAAAGGGGCTGTCGGTAAACCTCATTTGTCAGCCTCCTCTCCGTTATCGTCCTCCTCGTCCCAGGGCGGGCCGTCCTCGTCCCCGTAGGGTTCCTCGCCGTCATAGCCATCCAGCTCCTCGCCGTAGTCATCCTCGGGCTCGGCGGTTTTTTGGTGTTTTGGGCGGTAAATCTTAAAGTACCAGCCAGCCCCGCCGCCAATCACCGCCACGGCCAGCACCAGCAGAAGCATCCCCATGTTGCCGCCAGTTTCCGGCTCGGCCTCCTCCGGGGCGGGTTCCCCGGTTTCCTCTGTTTCCACGGGTTCCGGCTCAACGCCCGCGCACTCGGTCATATTGATGGAGCAGACCGGGCAATCCGTATTGACAGCCCCCGCCGCGCACTTTTCAGAGCAGGAGCAGGCGGCCTGTTCCACCCCGGCAGCCTCCGCCGCAGCCAGCAGATTGGCCTCGTCCGTCATGCTCAAAAAGTAGGTTTCATACTGCTCGCCCTCCTCGTCCACGGGCTTGTCATAGTCAATGACAATGTAAAAGGTGTTTCCGCCCGCTGTCTGGACAGTAATAAACTGCTTGTTGGTGTGCTCGTCATAGAGCAGATCGCGGGTAACAAGGTTTCCCTCCTCCGAAAAGCCCTCACCTGGCTCGATGGTAGGCTCTGGCTCCGGGGCTGTGGTTTCCTCGGTCATGGTGGGATCGCCATAGTTTTCGCCCTCACCGCCGTCTGCATAGGCAAAGGCCGGGACAGCGCAAACGCCGCATAAAAGAACGGCGGCACAGAGCGCCGCCGTCAAAGACTTCCATCGTTTCATATTCAGTTTTCCTCCTTCCCGCCGGGCTCGGACTTCGGGACACTTTGTCCCAAAGTTCCATCGCCCTTCAGCTTTTCAAACAGCAGAGGGAGCTCCGCCAGGGGGATGCTCATGCCCCGCACAATATCCACGATCTCGCTGTTTTCCGCCTCCAGCTTTTTCTGCTCCAGCTCCTTGAGCCGGGCCTGCTGTTCGCTGATTTTGGCCTTGACCTTATCAATCTCAGCCTGGATTTTCATGCTTTTTGCCGTTGCCATGTATAACCTCCAATCATGGTAAACGCCCGTAGGCGTAGAAATGAGACTGCCAGTAGCTTGTATTTAGGTTTGCGTAACCGATGGGATCTCCACAGTGGAGCATCCGCCCGTCACCCACATAAATCCCACAATGGCTCACTCCCGGCGTGTCATAAGTGCCTTTGAAAAAGATGAGATCGCCGGGTTGCGGATTGCTGGTCGGCGTACAGATGTTATAGAGCCCCTGGGCCCCCAGGCGGCCCACATTCCAGCCGGAGTGATTGATTACCCAGGACACATAGCCCGAGCAGTCAAAGGATGTGGACGGACTGGAGCCGCCCCACACATAGGGATAGCCGATATATTTCTCGGCCTCGGAGAGAATGGCGGCAAAGGTTTCGTCATCCAGATACTCCCGGGGAACCTCGTACCCCTCGGGCGTTTCGGTGTACTTGCCGACATACTCGGAGCCCGGGAACAAATCCGGGCGGTTTCCCAGCGTTGCCATATAGATGGCATACCGGGACATCTGATCCTCGCTTAACAGGTAGACGGGCAGATGGGACAGGTTTTTGTTTTCCAGCGTGACATAACAGATGTAGTAATTGTAGGGAACCTCCACCTCGTAATCGTTGCCCTCGCTGTCGGTACGGGTTTCCGTCCGGTAGCGTACCTCCACCACCACATCCTCGGTCAGAATGTACTGGCGGTCAAAGAGTGTTTGCAGAGAGCCCTCCACCTGGGGGAGCGTCCACTGCCCCTCATGGAGCGAACACAAGAGGGAAAGAAGCACATAGGGATCATGTTCGATCTCGTCCAGGTCGAAGTGGTACTCGTCATAGTTGTGGGTGCTTTCGTAGCCGTCCAGATAGTCCGTAAGCTCCGCCTCCAAACCGCAGTAGGCGGCTTCGGCCCCCAGCATATCCCTGTCCTCGCAAGGATAGGTACTGGCCCCCACCGCGCCGATGGTGCTGTTTCCCAGCGTAACAAGGGAAGAAGAACAGGACTGCATCACCAGCACAAGCAGGACGCAGGCCAGAGCCAGCAGACAGCCCACGGGATGGCGTTTGACAAACCCCACCGCCCGGGCCGCCAGTTTTTCTGTGGTAACAGCCGTTTTCCCGGCGGCCTGGGCTCCGTGTTTGGCAGCCTCCTTTGCCTGCTTCTGGTATCGCCTGCGGAGCCGCCGCTTCTGCCAAAACCGGGACAAAGCGTTTTTGGAGAGCTCCGGGTGCTCCTGGGCGGCGGTATGAAAGTGATAATCCGCCGTGGCCTTGATGTACCGGGACTCCGCCTTTTGAACCGCCTTCGCCGGATGTTCCCGGATTTTCCGTTTCACAAACCGGGAACCATGCCGCAGGGCAGACTCGCCCACAAGCTCGGAGCGGTGGGCCCCTTCGATGCCCACATTCTCATGCTCGTTTTCGTAAATCTTCCCATGCACAAAACTGTGGGTGGAACCACTGGCCACCCGGCCCACACGCTTGACCGGGCCCGGCTTTTTGGGCGGCTTCTGTTTTGCCAGCTTCTCCTTTGCACGATCCAGCTTTTCCCCGCGTTTTTCCATGCGGAGTTTGGATGCCGCCGCTTTCTCCTGGTTGCTTTTCTGCCGGAATTTTGACTTTGGGACACTTTGTCCCAAAGTGCCCCCGGCGCTTTCTGCGCCAGCCCCGCCCGGATCAGCGGCCCCAGCCGCCTCCCTGGGCTCAGGGCCCGCGCCGTTATTCGGTTTTCGCTTCATTTTTCACATCCTCTGGGCGTGTGGTCAGCAGGTTATAAATCTCGCCTTTCGGGAACCGATCCACAAAGGGGATGGTCACATTCCCATAGAACAGCAGGCCCTCGCCGGAATTGGAGTGGGTGATGTAGGAAAGCTGGTGCTCGGAAATGCCGAGCTGTTTTGCCAAAATCGTCCGGTCACTCTGGGCCTGGGACAGCAGGATCATAAAATCCGTGTTGTCGAGAATGTTCTCAATCTCCCGGCTGGCCAAAAGGTCTTTCACATTCTGCGTAAGTGCGCTGGGGACACAGCCCTTTTTGCGGAGCATTTTCCAGACCGCCACAAAGTAACTGGCGGTCAGAGGATCGCGGAGCAGGACATGGAACTCGTCAAAGTAGCACCAGGTCGCTACGCCTTCCCGGAAATTGGTGTCCACCGCCTGGGAGACAAACTCATTTGTGATGTGCATGGCAATCTTGCGGAGGTTTTCTCCCATGTTCTTGAGCACGATGCATACCACCCGGCTGTCTGTTTTTACATTGGTGGGATGGTTAAAGAGATTGAGGGAGCCCGTACAGTAGAGCTCCAGGGCCGTTGCCACCCGGCGGGCCTCCGGCTCCGGCTGTTTCAAAAGCTCCTCGTACAAATCCTGCAAGAGCGGCGTTTTTTCCGTGGCAAGCCCCAGGGCCTGCTCCCGGTAGACCAGCCGCACACAGCGGTCAACCACCGTTTTTTCGATGGGCTGTAAGCCGTCCTTGCCGCCCACCACCAGCTCGCAGAGGGAAAGCAGGAAATCCGCCTTCATGGAGAGCGGGCTTTCCCCGGCGGTCATGTTGAGATCCACATCCATTGGATTTAAGTGGTGGGGGCTGTCCGGGGCAATCTCGATTACCTGGCCGCCCAGCCTACGCACCAGCGGGGCATATTCCCCCATCGGATCGACAATCAAAATCCGATCCTGGGGGATGGCAAGGAACACATTTAGGAGCTCCCTTTTTGCGGCAAAAGATTTTCCTGAGCCGGTAGAGCCCAGGTAAAGGCCGTTGGCAGACTTCAGCTTTTTGCGGTCAGCCATGATGACATTGTGGGAAAGGGCGTTCATGCCGTAGTAGAGGGCCTGCCCAGCCATCCGCAGCTCCCTTGTCATAAAGGGAATGAAAATCGCCGTGGAGCTGGTAGTCATGCCACGCTGGATCTCCACCTCGTTATAGCCGAGAGCCAGCGAGGACACAAAGCCCTGTTCCTGTTGCCAGTCCAGCCGCTTTAAGGAGCAGTTGTATTTCTGCGCGATGCCGCCCACGGTAAACACATCGTTTTCCAGCCGCTGGCGGGTGGGGGCAAGGTTTACCACCGTGAAAGTGAGCAGGAACATCCGCTCGTTGCGGGACTGGAGGTCGGCCAGAAGCTCCGCCGCGTCCTTGCTGAATGTGATAAGGTCGGGCGGGAGAATGTCGGGATCGTACCCGGCCCGCACCGCCTTCCGCTGTTCCTCCACCTTCATTTTGCCGATGTCGGAAATTTTGCCCTTGATGGTCTTAATGGCCTTGAGCTGATCCACCGTCTGAATATGGAGTGTAACCGTCATTTCCGCATCCATCTCCAAAATCTCCGCAAGGAGCTTGTCAGAGAGTTCGGACGCTAAAATCTGCAAGTAGGACACCGCACCCCAATACTGGCCGATCCGAAACGAGCGGGACTGGCGGAAGTCGAAACTGTCCGGGGCAATAAAGTCCTTTGTGCCGAGCCCGGTCTGCGGAATGTCCTTCCACGAAAAGCGGAACGGCTCCCGATTTCCCGGGTGCATCTGGCTGTGGAGCAAGGCCAGCCTTGCCCGCCCGTCCATCGGCTCACAGGGAACGCCCAGCCGCTTGAAGTTACCCATCACATCGGCCTCCACGCGCTCCAGGCGGGGGCGGGCCTCCGCGATCCCTTCGGCGGGTATGCCGAAAGTGATGTATTTGGAGCGTTCAATGCCGTTGTTGCTTTTAGCAATCTGATTTTTCAGCATCCCGGTAAATTCCTCCCGGACGCTGTTAAAAGCATCATCCGCCTGGGGAATGTTTACCTTGTAGCGGCTCCTGGAATGGGAGCGGCGGTTGATAAAGGAAAGCTGGAACGGCAGAGTGCTGTCAAAGTAGTTGAGGAACGAGCTCCAGCCGCCGAAAATCGCCGTCTGATCCTCGGTGCTTGCCACGGAATAATTGATGTCCTCATATTCCACGGTTTTTGTATAGAGCCCGCCCGGGAGCTTGCACACCCCGTCCGGGTGCATCGCCAGATAAGGGATGGTCTGCTGGACGGACAGGGCCGCCCGGCTGTTACCCCTTCCGGGGCTGTTTTTGCTGTTTGCCTTTCGCAATCGCATCCTCCTTTCTCACAGCGCCCCGCCCGGTAAACGGGGCGTAAATGTTTTCTGTCTGATAGTGCCTTACCCCAGGCCGCAGGAATTTGGCCCGGATAATGTTTCGCACCACCTTTTCAAAGGGGAGCCCGTCTTTTTCATACATCGCCAGCAGGAACGCCGGGAGCATGACAGCCAGCATTAAGAACATGGCTCCGGTATTTCCAAGCGGCTCCCGGGCCAGCAGATAGGACGGGATGCCGATGGCCGCCGCCCCGCCAAAGCAGATGAGCTGGCGCTTCGTCAGATTAAACGCCATCTTCGTTTTGATTTTGGACAGGTCATTCGGGACATTCACATAGGGCATGAGAAACCTCCTTTCTCGCCCCGGGGACTTCGGGACAATTTGTCCCAAAGTCCGGGACGGTGCTTTCCACCTCGTTTCCCCACACATCCCAGCCGGGCGGTGTCTGTCTTGCGAACAGCTCCACCCGGGGCAGATCGCCCATAAGGGCAACAATCTTTTCCCGGGCCTCATCCGGCTTTTTGCTGTGGGCTTCAATGGGGGAAATGATAAACTGGTGGATGTTGGCCGCTTGTCGTTTTGGCCGCCCTTTTGTTGCCAGTAGGCAGACCTCCGCATTTCCCCTCGTCCAAAAGCCCAGGCCATAAAACCAGCTATCGGCCTTCCGGTTTTTCTTCAGCCAGACGAAAGCCACAGACTTATATTGAAAGCCCCACGCCTTAATCAGCCGTAGGGCCTCGGGGAGCTGGGGGAAAGTCGCCCACAAAAAAAGCGCGCTGTCCGGGGCGGCCAGATCCGCTACCGGGAGCGCGCATAACTCGTCAATCCCCATTGTGGGATAATGATTTTCCGCCGCCCCTTGTACCTTGCTCCGCTGGTACTGCCAGGGCGGATCAGCGTAAATGATAGAATAGTCTCCGATAATCAAACTCCTTTCTCCCCGGCCTCCACCGCCGAGCGTGCCACACGGATGCGCTCACTGGCGGCGGCGTAAAAGGCCGGGGCCGTTTCAAAGCAGACGAAGCGGCGGCCCGCATTGAGGGCGGCAACGGCGGTTGTGCCGGAGCCCGCGCAGATGTCAGCCACCAGCTCGCCGGGCCGGGTATAGGTCTTGATAAAATACTCGCACAGCTCCACGGGCTTTTGCGTGGGATGGATGCCGCCCGTTACCGTGGGGACAAACAGCACATTTCCCGGATAGCGCCGCCCATCGCTGGACTCGGAGCTCTGCCGCTCGAATTTCCCATAGTTCGGGCTGGTGCCGCTGCGGGCATGGACACGACTGTACGGCTTGCCGTAAGTAAACTGCGGATTGTAAAGCGGGGCCTTCTGATAGAACACTAAAATATTCTCCGACTTTTTCAGCGGAGCCCGGTTTGCATTGAGAAAGCCTGTCCCGCGCTCCTTGTACCAGATCCACTCATAGCGGAGCATGGAGAGATTGGAGGCCCCCAGCACCTTGTCATAGGGGCATTGAGCAAAGAACAGCACCGCGCCCTCCGGCTTGACGGCCCATTTCACAGCCTCCCACAATTCCGGGAGCGGCAACGGCACATCCCAAAAGTTGCGGGTAGTGCCGTAGGGCGGATCGGTCAAAAGCATATCCACCGAATGACGGGGGAGGGAGCGCAGGCCCTCGATGCCGTCCATCAGAAACAGCCCCTCCGGGCAGTCCGGGGACTTCGGGACACTTTGTCCCAAAGCCGCCTTATCGGTCATCCCTTGCCTCCTTGCCCTTTGCCGGGACAGGGCGGGCGACGTTTTCACGGGCGGCCTGCGCCCGCCCTTCGGCTAACTGCCGGGCAATCGGCTTTGCGCCGTCCCCGCCGCCTGGCAGCTCTCTTTTTTGCAGTAGGGCTTCTGTTTCCGCCATAAAGCGGGCAACATCCGCCTCGTTAAAGTCCTCCGGTGCTTTCCCGTACCACAGGCGCATCCCATCGGGCCCATATCTTCTCGGCATATAACACCCCTTTCCTTAATGAGCTCCAAAGATACTCTTTGAAATCGTCCCGGTTTTGAACAGCATAAAGCAGAGCAAAACCGTGTAGCCCACGGCTCCCCATATTGCGCCGATAGGATCTCCGCTTGTGGCAATCTCTTGAATGAGCACCGCATAGATGCCCACGCACAGCAGGATCAAAAGTCCCTGGAAACCGATGGCGAACAGGGACTTCAGATAATTCTGCCCCATACTCCCCATTTCCCGGTTGGACAGGGTAGCCACCGGGATGGGCGCTAAACTGGTCAGCATATAAATTTCCAGCATACGGCCATAAATCAGAACGAAAATCACGATATTCAGCGCGGTCATGGTAAAGCCGATAAAGATCGACTGGAGCCACAGGCCCAAAAGGGAGCCCAGCCCCATTGTTTCCAGCGTGGCCTCCAAATCCGCCAGCATATCCGGCGAAATGTCCGTGGAGCCCTGGATCACCCCCGCCGAGCTTGCAATCACGCTCTGCGACACATCAAAAATCGCGTTGACGATATTGAATGTGTTGGAGAGGATAAGGATGGCCGCCGCCGTTTTGAAAATCCACTTGAAAAACATCCAAGTGTCGATGTCGTGTAAGTTATTGCGGTCTATGAGCATTTGAATGAGCTCGTACACCGCCACATAGGTTAGGACTAACCCGGCAATCGGTAAAATTACCGTTTCGGAAATCTGGCGAATGAGGGAGAAAACTCCGGCGTTCCATGCCGCCGGAGTTGTTCCCACCTCTCCCGCAATCTCCCCGACTCGGGCATTTACCGTATCAAACAGGCCGCTCAGATTGCCTAAAATGCCTTCAATGAGCAGACTTTTGAGCCAGTCGGTCAGCCAGTCGGTGAGAAATCCCATAAGCCGTTACCTTAAAACAGGCCGCTCAGCAGAGGGATCAGGGTAGTACCCAGCAGGATGATGCCGCCGCCCGCCATGAGCTGCTTCATACCCTGGCTTTTGGAACCTGGATTGTCGGAACCATAACCTTCCAGGAGGTTGACAACGCCCCACACGCCCAGGCCAGCGCCGAGAGCCACAACAAGGGTCTGCAAAGTATCAATAGCGGAAGAAAAGAACTGCATATAGCCTCCATTTCTCCGGGTGTTCCCCGGCCATGAAAAAAGCCGCCATCACTGGCGGCAGGTTACAGCTTCGGGACACTTTGTCCCAAAGTTCATTTATGCAAAGGCGTCTGGATCGTCGATGTCATCATAGTTGAGGATGTCCTCGTCCTCTTCCGTGAGCGCATCGTCCGGCACAGCCACCTCATACATCTCACACGCCTCGTTCAGCCCGGGCCGTCTGCGGCGGTTGATGAGCTTGTCGAGGTCAAAAGCGTTTTTCTGTTTGTCGGCTTCAGCCGTGTATTTATAATTCGGGTGCTTTTTCAGATCATACTTCGGGGAGTAGAACGGGGGCAGGCCCCTAAGCTGCAAAATGCACTTGTCCCCGGGCATGGTAGCCAGCTCGCTGGGTGTCATTAGCTCCCGGCCCAGCCGCTGGTTATTTTGACTGTAGCTTTCCGACTGCCCACGGGAGCGGCTGTCGGTCTGCATGGAGATTGTTGCCTTTCCCAGCCAGTTTTCCGATATTTCCTTGATGGTGCTGGCCTCACGGCCTCCCAGGAATACCACGCTGTCCATATTTCCGAGAATTGTCTCCGCGTGTTTATCGTAAATGGCCTTGCACTGCGCCAACTGCTGGTAAAAGAGCGTCAGCGATACCTCGCGGGAGCGGATTACCGCGCAGATTTTTTCGAGCTGGGGCACCTGTCCCGTGTTGGCAGCCTCGTCCCACAGCACCCGCACATGATGGGGCAGGCGGCCTCCGAAAACATTGTCGGCCCTTTCACACAGCAGGTTGAACATCTGCGAAAAGGCCAGAGCCACAAGAAAGTTATAAGTCTGCGTGGTGTCCGAAATGATAAAGAACACCGCCGTTTTCCGATCCCCGATGCGGTCAAGCTCCATCTCGTCATAGGACATAATCTCCCGGAGCTGGGGGATGTCAAAGGGCGCAAGGCGGGCCCCGCAGGAAATCAAGATCGATTTTGCGGTTTTGCCGCTACTTAACTTATATTTGCGGTATTGCTTGACCGCAAAACAGTCCGGCTTGCGCTTTTCCAGCCCCTTGAACATATAGTCCACGGCGTTTAGGAAGTTTTCATCGTCCTCCTTTACCTCCATGCCGGAAATCATATCCACCAGCGTATTCATGTTCCGATCCTCGGCGGGGCCCTCGAAAATGATATAGGCAATCAAAGCGCAGTACAGCAAAGTTTCTGCCTTCGTCCAAAATGGATCACCCTCCTTGCCCTCGCCTTTGGTATTGGAAATGAGCGCATCTACAAATTTAAGGATGTCGGCCTCATTCTTGATATAGGCCAGCGGATTATAGTGCATGGATTTTGTGAAATCAATGGAATTGAACACCTTGATCCGATACCCGCGCCGCTGTAAGAAAGAGCCCACC
>UMGD01007499.1_pt1 | contig 14087 bp, 9 predicted proteins | sample 1965201 | NCBI WGS metagenome assembly UMGD01 (sample SAMEA4836066, study PRJEB28245) | human gut metagenome | biome: gut microbiome; material: fecal sample | place: Denmark | collected 2008 | reverse complement strand
AACCTGCCAAAAAATACTTGACTTTTGTTAGCAGGTTTTTGTGGGAAAAAATTCGGGCAGTACAGCCTGTTTCTTGTGTAAATGCAAGATCACCGCCACTCCGATTTGATTTCAAAAAAATCAGATCGGAGGTAAAGAAAGGTGATATTTCATAAAGCAAGTGAAGAACGGAAATGGAAACAATGGAAGGAACAGGAAGAACGGATTTTACGGGAATCTGGTGTAAGTGAGGGTGTGATTCAAAGACTTCGGGAACTGGATTGGCAGGATTTTAATACAGAACGAAGATATTGGGAACACTTTTCACCAAATCAGGAAGAGCTATATACCAAAGAGCTGGAAGAGCAATCTCCGGTGGCACTCACAATCCAACAGTTACTTGACAGCGTGGAAAATGAACAACTGCTGCAGATTCTTCTGGAATCGGATAAAAAAACCTTGCAGATCTTACTGCTGAAGATGTGGGGATTTTCTATCCGGGAGATTGCAGAGCAGACAGGTATCCCGGAAAAGACGATTTACACACGAATGGATCGTCTAAAGAAAAAAATTAAAAAATTTTTGAAAGGGTGAAGAAAAAAGGCGGTTTTCATCGGCTCTATATATGAAAGGGGTAATAGGCCCTCGTTCCTTGACAACCGCATACCAGCATTACAGGTACGTTCCCAAAGATAGAAGCGTGACAGCATAAGCGCCAGGACGGATGGGGACAAGCACTGCAGGATTGTTATGACAAGGTCTGTACCAAGACTAGGGCGGATCATTTCGTGAGAAAACTGTCAGTGCCTGTTCTCATTCTGAGCGAGTCATTATAGCTGTGAATGGACTTTCGCAGGTCTTTCGCCAGGATCATCTGCGGGGGATAATGATACGAATTTCTTCTCACAAGGAAGAGGATGGACTCCAAGTTGTAATCAGTAAGACTTTCAGAAAATCTGCGAGCGATGCGAAGCGAAGCATCCGCCTGTAATGTTCCCTGCCATAGATGTGGTGCGGCAGCCGGGGAGTCGAGGACAAATACGGTGCTAAAGAAAAAACGATAAGAAATCAAAAAAGAGTGTGTCGTTGATATCAGATATATGCGGCTGTGGGAAATCCCACAGCCGTATCCTTGTGGTATTAACGTCATGCGGAAAGAAGAAGCAATATGTTTTACAAAGTTGAATATCAAAAGAGGGCGCATCAGGAAGTAGAGAAGATTTTTCGGGTGCTGCTTCCGGAACAGGGACTGGCGGTCAGGGAAGAACAGATCCGCTTGTGCCATGAAATGTTAGATACCTTGTTGGGAGAAAGAATTGCGCTGTGTGACGCAGGGGTAGGAATTGGCAAGACGTATGCCTATCTGGTAGCTTGTGTGTTGATGCGGAAATATTCCATACTAATGGAACGAAACAGCCTGCCAAAACAGCATCCGGTGGTAGTCTCCACTTCCAGCATTGCCTTGCAAAAAGCAATCTTGTCCGAATATGTTCCGTTTTTATCAAGAATTTTGGTAGAACAGGGCATTATTCAGACACCACTTCGGGCAGTGGTACGGAAAGGAAAAGAACATTTTGTCTGTGATAACAGGCTGGAACAAAGAATCGAGGCTATCCGTCACAAGCAGAAGAACGCAGTCCAAAGAGAAGCGCTGCTGTCTCTGCGGAAACATTATGATATGGATACCGTAAAGGATTTGAGTGGGTTTGACAGAAGACTGGTGTGTGTGCCGAAGTTCTGTCCAAGGGAATGTCCGGGCAGGCAGACGTGCCGCTATCAGCGATACTTGGAAGAATCCAAAAAGCAGGATGTGTTCCTTCAGATTTGTAATCACAATTATTTGCTGGCAGATGCATTCCACCGGAGGGAAGAGTATAAACCATTGCTGGCGGATTACCGGGCTTTGGTAGTGGATGAAGCGCATAAACTTCCGGAGGCGGCTAGGCAGATGTTTGAGAAGAATTTATGTATGGATGATATCCGGGAGATCGCTTATTATCTGGAACGGGAACATCAGAATGTGGAAGCCAGAACTTTAAAAGCCGGAATGTATAGTATTTTTACGATTATCAGGGAAAGTCACATATTTTCCCATGGCATAAAGGAAAATTTTCAGTTGACCGGAGAATGCGAATTTTGTTTATGGGAGGGAATCCAGATGATTGAAAGAATGATGGAACAGCTAAAAGGAGTAGTGCCAAAGTGGGTGTTAAACAGGCTTCAGGAGGCAAAAGAAGTACTAGAGTGTTTTTTACAGAAAAATTCTAAGTATGTACTCCATCTGCGTATGGATAAAGAAAAGATTCCGGTCTTATGCGCAGCCAGCAGGGAGATTCCACAGCTCTTGCGGGAAATGCTATGGGATCGGGAGCAGGCACTGTCTGTTATTTTGACTAGTGGAACTTTGAAAGCAGGAAAAGGATTTGCACGCACTTTGCAGATGACCGGACTGGAAGGACGTACAGATGTACAGTCTTATGTGGCAGAATCCCCGTTTGCGTATGAAGAAAACTGTCTGTTATATCTTCCAAAAACTTTGCGGAAGTGTAAAAGAGGAAGCAGGGAAGAAGTTGAGATGGTGGCAGGACAGATCCATTCCCTGATCTGTTCTACTTACGGGCATACGCTGGTCTTGTTCACTTCCTATACATTGATGGGAAGCGTGTACCAGATTTTAAGAGACAGCCTGCCCTTTCCGATGGTAGAAGTATGGAGACATTCCCAGGAAGAGATCCTGCGGTTTAAGACGATGGAGAATGCGGTGCTGTTTGCAGCCGGATCCTGTTGGGAAGGGGTGGACTTTCCGGGGGATATGGTATCTTCGCTGATTATCGTGAAGCTGCCTTTTGCAGTGCCAGATCCTATCAGCGAGGCGGAGAAAGAAACCTATGAATCATTGGAAGATTATATCCAGGCGATCATTGTGCCGGATATGCAGAAGAAACTGCGGCAAGGGTTTGGACGTGCCATCCGGACGGAAACAGATACCTGTGTGGTGTCTATTTTAGATTTTCGGGCTGTAAAAGGCGGAAAGTATCATGAAGATGTGATGTGTGCCCTTCCACCCTGTCAGATGGCTGAAGAATTGAGAGAGGTGCAGGATTTTATCCGAAGCCGGAAAGGTGTGGAATATTATTTGTAACAGAAGAAATCCTCGTTCCGGTCTTGTTGCTTGTGCTTCGTTTTCGGACACTTTCAAAGGAAAAGTTTAGTACAGTTTTTGAGGTGGTTTTGGAGGGATTGTTGGTATTGATGAATAGCTATTTTGGCATGAAGTGGATATACTGTGTATAGCGTTAGAGGAAAGGACGGTGAGCAAAATGGCACGATATGCAGTGGAACATATCTGGGAAGGGAAAAAGGAATATTTCTTGATCCGGGATCACCAGAGTTGGCAGATGGTGCTGCTCCCGTCAAAATATCTGACGCATTTGATCAGAGCAAACCGTTCCCCGAATACTGTTGGCCGAAGGGCAAAATCCATTCGGTTTTACTTGGAATATCTGAATGAAACAGAGTTGGAACTGTCCCAAGTGGCGGAACAGGAATTCCAGGAACAATATGAACATTATGTGGGATTTCTCCACTGGCTGAAAGTTGGAAAGCATTTGAATGACAAGAAAGAGAAACTGCCAAGCAATAAAACCTGTAATGCGTATTTAAAAGACGTGTTCAGGTTTTTCTGCTTTTTAGAATTGGAAGCAGATATGGAAAGACTGAAAGTGTTATATTATGACAGCTTTACCACCCATGATTCTATCGGCGTGAAAAGGAAACTGCGGTTCCGGTCATTTAATGGATATCTGAAAGAGGAAGAACGAAATGTCCGTCCGGCAGAGCATAATGAAATTTTAGAACTTTTGAAGCAGTGTACCAATTGCAGGGATCAGCTTCTTATTATGCTGCTGGCAGAGACAGGATACCGGATCGGTGAGATTCTAGGTGTGGATTATACCAGGGATATTGATTATGAGCGACATACTATCCGGGTATTTTTCCGGGATGACAATGAGAACAGGGCAAGGGCAAAGAATGCCGCCTACAGAAAAGCTAAGATTAGTGATGCCACCTTTCAGTTTTTACTGTTTTATCTGTCAAAATACCGGGAACTTCTGCAGCATCAGCAGATGTTGTTTGTAAACATCGAAGGGGAGACGAAAGGGAAAGCATTACAGGTGGATGCGGTCTACCGAATGTTGGAACGGATGGAGAAAAAAACAGGTATCCATACGACACCCCATATGCTGCGGAGATATTTCGGGAATATGAGACGGGATGCCGGATGGCCGCTGGAAATGATCAGTGAGGCGTATGGACATAAACACACCGACACGACCATCAAATATCTGAACATTGTAGATGATCAGCTTATGGAAGCCAGCGACCAATATTATGCAAAACATTCCGTACTTTATGATGTGGAGAAACTCCTGTAGGAGGTGAAGGACATGCCCGCTTATCAATTATATGTATATGAAGAGCAGGAAAAGCGGGAAGCACTGGAACAAAGAATCAGTGAACAGGTGGATGCCTGTACAGAGGTAAATGGAACAATACGAAACCGGGTAAAGAAGTTCCTGATAGAAGCGGGAATTACTGATATTTCGGAGATGAATGCAGCCCTAAGAGTCCGGTATGAAGGGTATTTGGAAAGAAATGAAACCGTTCATGTACCGATTACTTGCCTTCGGGGATTCGACAGAATTTTCCTCCATCGGATGAAGGAAGAACTAAAAACGCTGGCAGGACAGAGGAAATATACTACAGAGTATCGTGATCAGTGGATGTGCCTTACCCATTATCCGGAGATTGAGATAGCGGAATCTTTTCTGGCAAGCAAAGACGGAAAGGAACTGTTGTGGGATTTTACACTGGGGTGTCCGAGAAATTTGAAAATGCAGATTTTTACGGTATTGAAAGTGGTGATACATACCTACGAAGGAGAGATGCGAAAAGAGAAGCTGCTGGCACTGCGAAGGTTTTATCAATTTTGTGTGAAACATCAAGTGGCTGATATTGAAACCATGACACTGGATAAAGAACAGCAGTTTGAACAGGAACTTGCGGAAGAGTTTAAAGGGAGAAAGAAACGTGCTGTATTTGGCATCCTGCGAACGAGCAGAAAGATATTGTTTATACAGGCATCAGAAATTCATTGGCAGGCAAACGTGTGGTTTTTGGAACGCTTCCATTTTTCTAAAGAACGGATGAACCCCAGCAAACCCATAGAACTGGTGTCCTTTAAAGAAGTGACAAATTTGGAGAACCAAAAGATTTTGCAAAAATATCTGCGGTATCTGTTTGGAATCACAGATTTATGCATCAGCACCATCCGAATCAAGCTACTGGAACTTCGTACATTTCTGGTACATTTTAATGGAGAAAAAAAGCCGATCTATGAAATGGAAGCAGAGAAGATCCAGAAATATCTGGAGGGCATCCGTAATCAGAATACACGTGAAGCAACAGCCAATGGGCGGATTTTTATGATCCTGCAGTTTTACAATTTTCTCGTAGTCAAGGGGTACTTGAAAAATATCCCCTTCCGGCATGAATATTATCTTCAAAAAGAAGTGCGTGTCCACAATGACCGCAGCGTACCAGAAGGAGTATATACGGAAATTTTGTCTAAGCTGGCAGAATTCCCAGAACATCTCCGATTGATGTTCCTTCATCTATGGTGTACCGGAATCCGGGGAAGCGAAGTGTGTACCCTGACAGGTGATGGTTATGAAGAAAAAGATGGAGATTACTGGCTGAAGGTCTATCAGGTAAAAATGAAAACTTATAAGCGGATTCCCATTCCGGAAGCATTGTACAAACTGGTACAGGTGTATAAAAAGAAATATCAGATTGGACCGGAAGAATATCTGTTTCGGAATCAGACAGGAGACGCTTTTCGGTATGGAACCTTCCGGTATCAGATGCTGAAATACTGTGAGAAATATCAGATCGCAGATGGGGAATACATTTTCAAATCCCATGATTACCGTCATAACTTGGCTACGCTGTATTATGATAGCGGAATTTCCCTCCAGGCAGTGCGGGATTATCTGGGGCATGAATATGAAGAAATGACCAGACAGTATGTGGACTATATGCCAAAGAAACTGGAAAAAGCCAGTGAAGCATACTTCCAGGAAGAAACCCACAGCTTTGCGGCGGAACTGATGAAAGGAGAGTTCCATGGATGAAAAAATATATCTAACAGATTTGAACTGCTATGCAAGAGCAGAAGAGAAGCAGAAAAAGAATGTAAAGGAATCCCATTGTTTTGATTTAGGACTGCTTCCAACAAAAGGACTTCAAAAAGAATTCTGTTCATTTATTGAGGAACGAAGTCAACAATGTGCGTTGACAACGATGTTACAAGAACGAGCGACCTATCAGAGATTTTGCATGGTGTTGAAGGATAAGCATATCCGGGTAGAGAGTTTACAGGAACTTGAATGGGAGCAATGGCTGTTAAAAATCCGGAGCTGGCTTCTGGAACATGGACAGAAACTGACAGTACCGGGAGTCAGCGTATATGGGAAAGAAAAGACATTGCCATCGAGCCTCATCACGTATGTGCGTAAGGTATATCAATTTACAGAAGAGGAAGAGGAACGGGATGAGATTGAGAAAGATATCTGGAAATTAGAGAATCTGGACATTGCCTATAAAAAGAATCCGATTAAAAATGTGCAGACTTTGAATTTTACAACGATTATCCAAGATGACTTGCGGGAAGAAACAAAAAAGGCAGTTTATGAACATTTACATCATGAAGCGATTGCAACGATCATCAAAGAGCTGACAGCCATCAGGAGGTTATCCAAATATCTGAAAGAAACATATCCCCAAATCCATTCGGCAGAAGAACTGAATCGGGAGTTGCTGGAAGAATATCTGACGTACCTTGCAACAGAAGCAGAAGGTGTGAACAATTACCGAATGGATCTGACAAGACTCCGAGGGATACTGGAAACCATCGGGAAGTTATATGGATATTCGCATCTGGAAAGTATATTCCTGACCAGTGACCTTCCCAAACAAGTGCAGCCTAAATTGAAATCTTATTCAGACAGTGAGCTGATTCGTTTTAATGCAGCGCTTGCAGAACTGGATGAGCAGATTGAGCGACTCATGGTCATTCACCAAATGTTGGGTACAAGAATCTCCGATACCTTAACTCTTCAGAGGGACTGCCTATATCGGCAGAATGGGCATCCTATGATTCAGATCAGGCAGATGAAAACACACACATTTATGAAACCCATTAGTGCAGAATTGGAACTACTGATTGAAAAAGCAATTGAGTACACCGAGAAAATGTATGGAGATACGATTTACATTTTTGTAGATGAGAAAAATACCCGGAAACCTTTGCAGTATAATACCGTTCAAAATAGAGTGATGACCATCATTCAGAAAAAAGACCTGCGGGATGATAATGGCGAATTATTTGGCTTTGGAACACATATGTTCCGCCATGTATATGGCATCCGACTAACAGAGATGCATCTGGATGATTGGACCATCGCAAAACTACTGGGGCATACATCGGTAAAGAATGTGAAGTTTTACCGAAAGATGAGTCTTCAGATCATTGCAGATGAAACAAGAGAAATCAGAGCAGAGATGAGCCGGATGATCCGGGCGAACCTGGCAGGATGGGGGAAAGAGTATGAGCAAATATGACAAGATGCTGGAGGTCAATCATAAGCAGAGTGTGGAAAAAATCCAGCGGGCAAAATTGGCAATTCAGGAAATGATTGAAGAAGAGGATAAAGTGACCGTTCCTAAACTGATGCAAAAGACCGGACTGTCCAGAGGATTTTTTTATAAGAACCCGGAAGTGCGAAAGGCAGTAGATCGTGCCCTACAGCTGCAGGCTGGCATGGTAGATAAGAGAAGAAAGATTTTAGATATGGCAATGGACAACCGTATCCTGCAATTAGAACAGCAGGTGGCAAAACTAAAAAGAGAGAACGAGACATTACGGAAAGAAAATGAAACAATACGAAAGGCATTGAATAAAAAAGACTTGAATCTGATCAAGAATTTTTAATGAAGAAGAAAACAATCAGCGACTGGCAGGGGCGTAAAGAACGTGCCTGCTGGTGGTTGTGGGGATAAAATAATGTTTGTGATTTCTGTATGTTTTTAAAAATGAAAGTGGTATAATGAATATAATTATTATTTCGTTTTAAGGAGCATATGGGATGAGTACATTTAAAGATTGGGAAAGATACAAAAGACTAAAGGAACGCGGAGATACAAATTCTGTGGTGGATGTATTAAAAAATAAGGACAATGGGGATTTAATTGTCCGAAAAATTATTTTCGGCATTGAACAACCTTTATATCAGGCTATATTTACAAGAGAAATGAGAGCTTTACATAAATTAAATAAATGTTCAAATATTGTGAATATTTTAGGGGAAGATTATTTGCTTACAGCAACAACAAGAGAAAAAGTTGGTGTGATTTATTTAGAGTATATAAATGGTATTGAATTAGGAAAAACGCCTATTGAAAATTTTAGTGCGAAAGAAAGATTCTCAATTATAAAACAATTATTGGATGCCATTGAAATTTCACATTCTAATGGCATTATTCATAGAGATATTAATCCTAATAATATTATGCTTACTGAAGATAAAAACGTAAAATTGATTGACTTTGGAATATGTAAAATCAATGATATGATTAATTCTGCAACTGTATACAAATTAGGAACAAACGCTTATTCTGCACCTGAAGTTCACCAGCATAGTGAAAATGCGACTGAAAAAAGTGATTTGTATTCACTTGGCGCAGTGATTTATTATTTGTTTACAGGAAAGCAGCCACCTTTGGCAGTACAGTTTCAGGATGTATTGGATAGAACACGAGGAATGGATGTTTCGTTAAAGCCAATTTTGAAGAAGCTGGTGGCAGAAAATCCTGATGACAGATATGAAGATATTTTTGAATTGAGAGCTGATTTTACAAGGCTATTTGCACGATTTTTGGATTTGGATAAAACAATAATTATGACTGCAGCATATGAACGAATAAAAGAATTGAGAAATCTTAAATTGCTACCACAGTCAGCAGATATTAAAATGGTATCTGAAACATGTATTCCAGATAACTTTTTAGATTTATATGCGTTTTGTAGGAAAGAAGAATCAAACGAAGAAGTGGAAACTATGGTTTACATTTTTGTAGGGTTTAATTTTCTGGCAGAATGTGTGTTTGACGCTGAGCAAAGTGTTTTTGATGTAGTAAAATTTAGAAAAGTATCACCTATTGAGCGAGATAGATTAAGGAAAAGGTATGCTAAACTTGAAGGAAAAATAAGATTTGTAGATAAAAAGTTTGCACATTGGGAACAAAAGAATAATAGTTTTGAAATCAAGAACATTATTATTGATTATTACGAGAATTATATATCCAATAATAATGTCGATTGTGAGTATAAGGAAAAATACGGCGTATGGAGGGACCTATTAGAGTTAATAAGGGAAGACATCGAGAAAAATGTTGTGCGACTGCCTTATGACTCTTATGAAGTGAAAGATAATCTTTTGAGATTTAAACTGAAAAGAGGAACGTTTATAGATGAAGAACGATTAAATAAAGAGCAGATGTTTATTTATGAGAAAAAAGTTGGACGAAAAAAGGATCGAATAATGACCTTACCAATAGGTACTTATGAGAATGATCTTTATGAAAAAGGTCATGTTATTTTAGAAATAAATAAGCAAGGAACGATAGGGTTGCCCGCAAGTGGTTTTATATGTTTAGACTATAGAAAAGATAAGATTAATGTCGAAAGACAGTTGGATGCACTAAATGTTTTGGAAAAGGAAGATTATCAGTGTTCTTTTAATTTGAAAAGAATTATTTCAGGGGTAGAAACTCCTTCAGTTAGTGTCATTTCAAAACCTATACATTTTTTTAATGAAGAATTGGACTTGCCTCAAAGGACTGCAATAAAAAAAGTGTTAGATGCTGATTCGATAGCAATTATTCAAGGACCTCCGGGAACAGGTAAAACAAACGTTATTATTGAAATAATTCTACAAATACTGAAATCGAACAAGCAGAACCCAGATGTTGAGCCTAAGAAAGTTTTATTGGTATCACAATCACATCCAGCAGTAGATAAAATGTTAGAAGATTTAATTAGAGAAAGTACTGAAAGACCAGATTTACTGCGCATAGGAAAGGATGAAAAATTAAACGAGGAAATAAAAGAAGAATATTCTATCAATGATGTAAAGGAGAAGTGGTATCAAACTGTCAGACAAAAATGCAATGAATATGCTAAGAATGCACTTGAAGAGATTGGAATACAAGAAGAGGAATTTGAACAATATTTCTTGAAATTAGAAGACTCAAGAATTGAAAATACACAATTTTCAAAAGAAGACCAGAAATTTATTGATGAATTTAAAGAGAAAACAAAAGGAATTAAATCAGAAAGAACAAGAAAAATTTTAGAGATTCAAAAGGAGTGGACGGAGCAATTAAAAAAATGTGATGAAGTCGAACTATATATTATTAAAAGTACAGTAATTATTGCTGGAACATGTACAGGCTTTGTGTCAAACAGAATAATACGAGATGTGGATTTTGACTATGTGATTGTAGATGAAGCTGCTAAGGCTACTTTTCCAGAACTAGCTGTTTCATTAAACAAAGCGCATAAAATTATATTGGTGGGCGATCATCAGCAATTACCGCCAGTTTTGGATACCGAAATAATAAGAAATAATAGAGAAAAACTTGATGAAGAGAGTTTGTCGCAAGGAATTTTTGAAAAAATGTATAATATGTTTCCGGATGATAATAAACATCGTCTTACGATTCAATATAGGATGCATCCAACCATTGGTACACTAATTAGCCATGTATTTTACAATGATGAAATTCAGAATGGTGTAGAAGCACAAGATAGAGAATTATGTATAGAAGGATATGAGGATACTGCAATTGAATGGATTAGTACATCCAAGCGATCCAGTAAAGAACGATATGAAAAAGTATTTGATAATAATGGGAAAAAATCATATCAAAATTATCTTGAACGGAGTATTATTGAACAGAAATTGTTGGAATTAGATTCTAAACTTACCAAAAAGACTAAAGTGGCAGTGATCACAGGGTATGGACCGCAAAAATATATTTTGCAAACAATGGTGAAACAACATTCTTATAAGAATCTTGAAATTGATGTGGATACTGTGGATGCATTTCAAGGAAGCCAGAAAGATATTATTCTTTATTCAACTGTTCGAAGTAGTGCGAATAAATATGGTATTGGATTTTTGAAATCTGAAGCCAGAATTAATGTTGCATTTTCTAGAGCGAGATGTTTGTTGATTATTGTTGGAGATATGAATTTTCTTGATAATTATAGAATTAGGGGAAATAAATTTCCAGAAATCATTAAATATATTAAAGAATCAGAAGGATGTCGCATTATAGAGGAGTAGGAGATAAGAGATGAAGCAAGTAGTATCAGCTGTAGCGGGAAAGATTCCCCGACAATTAAAAAATTTCCATTTAATTAAAAGACAGGATATCTATATTCCTTTTTGTGAAATAGGTATTACCTGTTTGACAAAGGAAGTAACAGAAATTAATTTGTTTTTTGAAACAATATTAAAATTAATTGATATTGAAGTATCTGATGTATATGAAATTTCTTCAATTATGGGCGTGGAGTTTAAAATTTTAAAAGAAACGATAGTCGATATGATTGAACAGAAATATATAATTACTTCAGAAAATAAGTTGATTATGACCCCTAGAGGAAAAAGGGCATTAGCAGATAGAAAGTTAGTTACTATTCGAAAAAAGAATTTAAATGAACTTTCGATTAATATGATTACAGGAAGCATCGAAGAAAGTGGGAAAAATGTAATCGCACGTCCGCATAAAAGAGATATTTGTCTAACCCAAGAACAAACAATTACAAAAGATTTTTTGGAAAGTAATTATGCAACTATAAATGAAATATATCAACGGAATCAGCTGGAAACCAATGTTTTTAATACAAGAGTTTTACAGAGAGAATTGTATAAGATTCTAGATATTGCCTATGATAAACTGTATTTTGTGAAAGATGAACTTCTCATTTATAAAAACGATGAGTCAGAAGACTATGAGTTTATTATTAAAGGAGATATAGGAGACAAATATCAAAATAGTTTTTATCGCCAAGTCCGAGATGTAGTATTTCCTGGAATGGAAAACTTTTTTGAAAAAGATTGGAATTTTGCACAAGATCACTATGACAAGAGAATCATCAATCAGGATAATAGGAAATATACAAAAGATTTGATAGGAAAGCTTATTGGAAACGAGACAATTTCAGATGAATTATTAGATGAATATATGCATACTAGAGCTTTGATTGACCAGACAGAATTAGATGTATTATTTTCATATAATAAAGAATTTGATTATGAAGGAATAATTATTTCGTGTGAAAGATTAAATAAATTCTTGACTTCTGGAATAGTGTCCGCATTAGAGCAAATAAATAAGAAGAAAATTTGGGTATTATATGAGGAAAATGAATATAATATCGAAAAAACACTTGAAGAAAGGTTTGGAGATAAAATAAAAAGAAAAGAAGCGTCTGTGTTAAAAAGAAAAGAGACAGATGAAGAATTTGTATGTTTCTATCCTAATATTCTGGTGGAGTTTGTGGAGAAAACAGAAAAAGTTTTTGATAGACCTATTACAGTATTTGAAGGACGGATAGAATTTGATTCTGAAGTTATTAAAAGTAAAATGGCTAATACAATCAAAGATTATGAGATATCATTTTCGCTATCAAAACCTAAAACGTTAAAAAAGGAACAGAAGAAGTATAACAAAGTTGAAAAACAAGATGCAACTCAATCATATAAAAAGTACAAGTATAAAAAGAAAAATAAGTAATACATAAAGGCAGGGGCAGATTGCTCTTGCCTTTCATACTGGAAGGTAATACACAGTACACAAGTGTGTATTTCGTTAAAGCCCCTATTTTCAAGGCATAATGGGATAGGGATACAGTTTACAGACGAGCCGACGGGAAATTTGGACTCCGTGACCAGCCAGGACGTATTAAGCCTGATGAAGATTACCAGCCAGCGTTACGGACAGACCATGGTCATGATTACCCACAATGAGGAGATTGCCCAATTATCAGACCGGATCATTCGTATCGAGGACGGGAAGATAACAGGCAAAGGCGGTGAAGCATATGCGTAAGGTAGCAAATAAAGAAGCTGTGCGCCGCCTTTCCGACCGGGGCTTTCAGACGAATAAACTGAGAAACAGCATAGCCGCGGTCGCCATCGCGCTTACTGCAATGCTGTTTACCGCGCTTTTCACCATAGGGATCGGAGCTCTTAGCACATTCCAGATGCAGACGGCAAGACAGGTCGGAGGGGATGCCCACGGCGGGTTGAAGAATCTGACAAAAGAAGAGTATAAGACGCTGAAAGAGCATCCGCTGATCAAAGAGAGCATGCCCTGCGAGCTGGTGGCGGATTATGTGCGTAATCCGGAATTCTTAAAGAGGCATGTGGAGGCGTGGTATTACCCAAAGAATGCTTATCCCCACAATTTTATAGAGATTCAAAAGGGGAAGGCTCCCAAGAAGGCAGATGAGATACTGTTAGACGAGACTTCCATGGAATTGCTGGGATTAAAGAAGGAGCCGGGGCAGAAGGTCACGCTTCAACTGCAGATCCGCCAGTATGATGAGACGATTACAAAGCGGACATTCACAGTCACTGGAATTACAAGATCAGATCCGGCCCTGAACGTGGGATTTGCCATCGTATCAAAGGCGTACCTTGAGGCGCATGCCGACGAGCTCGTCTACAACGGAATCGACCACAGGGAGTCTCAGACAGGGGCGATCCGTATGGATGTCATGTTCTCCAACAGTTTCAATATCCAGAAGAAACTGGATCAGGTGATCACGGAAAGCGGATATTCTACCAAGGAGACGGATGAAAACTTTATCGCAAGCAACGGGAACTGGGCCTATGTGTCCGATGAGGCAGATGCAGACCCTATGACCATAGGGGCTGTTGCAGGAGGGCTGCTTCTGATCCTGCTGACCGGGT
>UMGD01011213.1_pt1 | contig 14164 bp, 15 predicted proteins | sample 1965201 | NCBI WGS metagenome assembly UMGD01 (sample SAMEA4836066, study PRJEB28245) | human gut metagenome | biome: gut microbiome; material: fecal sample | place: Denmark | collected 2008 | reverse complement strand
GGAACCGGTGTCATCCACACCTTTGACGGTGCCTTTTGTACCGACCGGCGGAGCCTGCACATCATCCATCCGCACCAGTTCCACACGGGTGCCGACAGGATATTCCCGGCAGATATTTTCCACAATCCCCCTACTCGGAAACCGCATGATTCACACCCCCGTTCTTGAAAGCGGATGAACCGATCAGATTCTTCAGCAGGATCTTGCGTTCCGCTTTGTATTCGCTACCGATGAAGCCCAGACGAAGCAGAAAACAGCGGAAAGCGTATTTCTCGTTATCCACTGGTTTCTCAGTCGCTGTCACCCGTTTGGCATTCCGGCTCATCTCGCAAAGTGCGGAAATGAAATGGGTGTAAGCGGCTGCGGAATCTGTGTCCACTTGGGAGAACCAGGGGAATGTCACCCGATCGTCCAGCACCTCAATGCGAAGGTCGGTGATACCCAGGGCTTTCCGGATCAGATTCCCTTTGGCGTCCAGCAGCTTGGTAAGGTTGCCCAACGATACCTTGTCGAGCGGGATTTCCACCGTAAGCCCCACGTTTTCCTCCTGTGGCTCGGTTTCGCTTTTCTCGGATAATTCCTCCGCCCTTACGTTAAGCCAAGCCTGCGCCATTTCCGCCGGTACTGCAACAATCCCCCGGTCAGCAAGCTGCTCCAGCAGGTTTTCCACTTCCTCACTGTCAGCCCGGTCATCAAACTCCAGTGTGCCGTCTTTCGTTACCGTGTAGTAGTCAATTTCGTAAGCAGCGCTTGGCATCCCTTTATACTTCGGCCTGACCTCCAGGATCTCCCCAATGGCTTTTACCAGCGCCTTCCTTTCCGCGCCTGTTCTGTGAAATTCAATTCGCATTTTTTGTACCTCCTTGTTTTTCGGTACTACATTCATCACTCTAAGCGGCGGAAATAGCAAGCATATCTGACACAAAATATGTCACAATAAAAAATCCGGGAACTGTGAATAGTACACAATGCCGGAAATCAGGCAATCGCCGGGCTATTAAAGAGGCTGCCGAGAATCAAAGTCTGAGACTCTGGTGTATCTCTGAAGGCTCCGTCCGACTTTCTACTATGGATATATATAGGGTTCACGACGACTCCACCTCCTTCACAAGATTGGAGTATGGAATCTTCTCCCCATTTCTTTCCACAAAAATATCCTCCGGCGGGATGCCGTTCTCCACGGCCCTGCGGAGGATGACCGAAGCATACTTCTCATCCAGTTCCATCATGCAGCAGACACGGTTCATCTGCTCACAGGCCATCATGGTGGAACCGCTGCCGCCGAAGATGTCGATCACCACGGCGTTCTCCTGGGTGGAGTTACCAATAGGATAGCCCAGCAGATCCAGCGGCTTGGAGGTCGGGTGGTTGGCATTGCGTTTCGGTTTATCGTAGTTCCAGATGGTGGTCTGCTTGCGGTCGGAGTACCACGGGTGTTTGCCGTTTTGCAGGAACCCATACAGTACAGGTTCATGCTGCCACTGGTAGTCTGAGCGTCCCAGCACCAGGGAATTCTTCACCCAGATACACACCCCCGCCAGATGGAACCCGGCGTCAAGGAACGCCTTTCTAAAATTCAGCCCCTCGGTATCTGCATGGAACACATAGGCCGCGCCGCCTTTCTCCAGATGCTCCGCCATGCATTTAAAAGCGGAGAGCAGGAAATTGTAAAATTCCTCATCTTTCATGGAATCGTTCTGGATGGTCAGGCCGCTGGAACTTTTGAAGGAAACGCCATAGGGCGGGTCCGTCACGATAAGGTTGGCCTTTTTACCATCCATGAGCAGAGCCACATCCTCGGCGGAAGTGGCATCCCCGCATACAAGGCGGTGCCGGCCCACGGTCCAGACGTCGCCACGCTCCACAAAGGAGGCTTTCTCCAGTGCGGCAGTCAGGTCAAAATCATCATCCTTCGCTTCGCTGCCGGAATCATCCGCAAACAGGTCTGCCAGTTCCTTCTCGTCAAAGCCTGTCAGCAGGGGATCAAAGTCCATACCCTGCAAAGACTCGATCTCCACCCGCAGAAGCTCCTCATCCCATCCGGCATCCATCGCCATACGGTTGTCCGCAATGATATAGGCTTTCTTCTGTGCTTCACTGAGGTGATCCGCAAATACGCAGGGAACCTCCGTGATGCCTTCCTCCTTTGCCGCCAGGATTCTGCCGTGGCCGGCGATCACATTAAAATCCCGGTCGATGATGACAGGATTGATAAAGCCGAACTCCCGGAGAGATGAGCGGAGTTTTGTTATCTGCTCTGGGGCGTGGGTGCGGGCGTTATTTACATAGGGTATCAGTTTGGCAATCGGCACAAGCCGCATTTCCGTTGTTGTCTTCATCGCACCAGCCCCCATTCCGCAAATTTCTCAAAACCGCCAAGGCTCTGGATGTATCTCCGGGCAGTCTCCACGATCTCTCTATAGGGAATGCCGTCCACGGCATCATCCCCAATGGCGCAGACAAGCTGCACCGGTTTTCCTGTTTCCCGCGCCTTCAGCCATGCATAAATGTTCACGCTCACATCAGCTTTTGACAGGTCTTTTCCATGCAGGCCGCCGCCCGTCACCGAATCGGCCATGTCGCTGCCCAGCTTGCGGTTGGTGGCGCCGGAATCCACATCCGTGCCACCTGTCCAGTCACCCAGGGGATTGACCTCGGCGCCCGGATACCGTTCCCGCAGCTTGGCGGCAGGGGCATTGCTCTGGCAGAGGATGAGCCTTGCCTCGTCTATGATGTACTTCCCGTCTGTGGGATAGGTGTGATACACACTTTTGGCGATTTCACAGAGTGCTTTCTGCTCCTCCGTGACCGGCATCCCCTTGAAGATGCCATTGTCGCCGCAGCGGATTCCTTCTGTCTGGTTATCAGCGAGGTGTCCGTCCTGCGGCACTTCCACATAATCCGTATGCAGATTCCCGCCGATGCGCTTCACAATAGCGTCCACCTCATCCAGTGAAATGTGTACGGAACTCTCCGCGATGATGTGGCAGACGCCATGACCGATGAGTACCTCCACGGCGATCCTGGGATTTTCTTCTTGCCTGTACACCGCATCCACCAGCGCGCCAGCGATGCGGTCGGCCACCTTATCCGGGTGGCACGGATTTACTTTCTCAAACATAGATTCACCCCTTCCTTGCACGGAGCAGCCGCTCCATCAAATCGTCCTGGGGAGAGACCTCCTCGTAATCCGTGCTGCAGTTTTCCTTCACAATCTGGAAGATTTCATTCCAAAGCCGCACCGCCTGATTCATGTAATTGATGCCGATGTTGATGAACGGGGACGGGATCGGCTTCTGGGTGGTCGGGTGCTTGGAGAGAAAGCCCATGCGGTTAGTCATCTCCTCGCACTGAATCCAGCGGGCGCTGCACATGGCGTACCGCTCCAATAGCTGGGGAGACACCTTTGCCGCACAGCCCACCTTCTTTAACCACTCCCAGGTTTCCGTGTATATCTCCTCCGCCTGGAGCGTACTCCCGTCACGCTGCTCTGCGGAAAGGAACTCATGGGGCTTTGGCATATCAACACCCTCGACTTCGGGAATATCCAGCACTTCCAGCTTCCGTCCGCCCGGATTGCCGTTCTCGGCTTTCTCCCTGACAGCAGATTTCTTCCTTCCCGCACCGGGTCTCGCACCACCGCGCCCGCCTGTGTTATTGGATTTTGTCGGCATTTTCTCACCCCTTTCCTCGAAAAATAAAGCAGCCGCAGCCGGCCGCCCTTAATTACCCTTTTGATTTCGCCTTTTTCGCACACGAGACCCCGCGCCCGTTCCCACGGGGCAGAGCCGTAGAGATTTTGACCGCCCCTGGGGCTTTAGTGATTGTGCCAGCGGTCCCCACGTTCTGCATGGATTTTTGCATGACAGGAAGAACATAAGGACATAAGATTCGTTTCGCTGTGATCGCCGCCCTCTGCAAGAGGCTTAATATGATGCACCTGCTCTGCCTTGACGAGCCTGCCTTCCCGTTGGCACCGCTCACAAAGTGGGTGTGCATTCATGTACCGGTCACGGATGCGTTTCCATGCCCGGCCGTACCTGCGCTTGGCTGCCGGGTCCCGGCCGTACTTTTCGTACCGTTGATTCTCCAGCTTCTGATGTTCCTCACAAAACCTGCCGTCCGTCAGCTTGGGACAGCCGGGGTAGGAACACGGCCGCTTTGGTTTCCTTGGCATCGGCTCACCTCCTCCAGACATAAAGAAAGCCCCACAGGATTTCTCCCATGAGGCTGGATGTCTTTATGCAGTTTTCGATGTTACTATCGTACCATGTCCAACTGAGAACTTCATCTCACAAAGTGGACATCAGGCTTTCCCAAACAGTAGGATGGTCAGACGCTCCAGCGCCCGGTTCTTCCTGCGGTAAGCGGAAGCCCGTTCAATCTGGAAATAGTCTGCCACATCGTCAGCGGCATTACTTCCGTACTGATTGTCCTCACTATAGAACGCTTCCAGCACATACCGTTCATCCTCCGTCAGTTCTTCCCAGGCTGGGACGAACCACGCCATGTATTCTACCGCCTGCCGGTAACGCTCCTTCAAAACATCGATCTCCTCAATGCCCTTGACAATTCTGTCCTCTGAAGCCTGCGGATTATGGCTGTGGGGCATCCCGTCAAACTGCGGGCTGCTGACACCTTCCATCTTCTCATAAGCGCTTTTAATCTCGTCATCCGTGTGGCCGATAATATATTTCATGCTGCCGTAATCCTTCAATGCGTCCACAGCGGCCGACCGTTTATCAAGATACTTCCAGATAATGCTCATACCCGGTACCTCCAATCAAAGATTTTTTTATTTCCCCCGGATTTTCACAGATTGTCTTTGATTGGCTCTTGTTTTCATGGCTTGGCTCAGATTTTCAAATCCGCTTTTACGGCTTCGATCAACGCAGCCTGTGTGGTATCCTTTTCCGACAGGGCTTTCATGATCCGCTCGTCAATCGTGCCTTTCGTGATGATATGCTGGATCACCACGATATCGGACTGCTGCCCCTGCCGCCAAAGACGGGCGTTGGTCTGCTGGTAAAGCTCCAGGGACCAGGTCAATCCAAACCACACGAGAGTGGAACCCCCGCTTTGAAGGTTCAGCCCGTGTCCCGCCGATGCCGGGTGGATCAGAGCCACGGGAAGCTCCCCGGAATTCCATCTGCGGATGCTTTTCGAAGAATCCAGCCTGGAAAACGGGATCTTCAGCTTATAGAGCCGCCCCGTGATCCGTTCCAGATCGTGCCGGAACCAGTAAGCCACCAGGAGCGGCTTTCCTCCCATGCTCTCGATGATGTCTTCCAGGGCATCCAGTTTCCGGTCATGGATGGCGATGGTCTCTCCTTCATCCGTGTATACCGCGCCGTTTGCCATCTGGGAGAGCTTCCCGGAAAGGGCTGCGGCATTGGCAGCGGTTATTTCCCCGTCCGGGAGCTGCAGCAGCAAATCCCGCTTGAATGAAACGTACCGTTGCGTTTCCTCCTCAGAGAGATACACCTCATAACCGGAGGAAACGAACTGTGGCATCTGCAGGTAATCGGTAGATTTCATGGAAATCGTGATGTCGGAGATCAACCGGTAGATCTGTTCCTCCGCACCTGGAAGGGGCTTGTAGGAGAACACCACCTGCCCATTGCGCTTGTCCGGCAGGAAGAACCGGGTGCGGTACTGGCCGATGAACCTCCCAAGCCGCTGCCCCATATCCAAAAGTTTAAACTCGGCCCACAGGTCCATCAGCCCGTTGCTGCTTGGCGTTCCGGTCAGCCCTACGATCCGTCCCACCTTCGGCCGCACCTTCATCATGGCACGGAACCGCTTGGACTGGTGGTTTTTGAAAGAAGATAACTCATCGACTACCACCATGTCGTAATCAAAGGGGATACCGCTTGCCTCTACCAGCCACTGCACATTCTCCCGGTTGATGATGTAAATGTCGGCCTGCCGTCTCAGCGCCGCCAGCCGCTCCGCCTCTGTTCCCACAACCACGGAATAGATCAGGCTGTCCAGATGGTCCCACTTTTCAATCTCTGCCGGCCAGGTGTCCCGCGCCACACGGAGGGGTGCGATCACGATGGCTTTGTGGATCTCAAAGCGGTCAAACAGCAGGTCGTTCAAAGCGGTCAGGGTAATGCTCGTCTTGCCAAGACCCATTGATAGAAACACCGCCGCAACAGGGTGTGTCTCAATATACTCCGTGGCATATTTCTGATACTCATGTGGACTGTATTTCATCAATAATCCCTCCGATCTGCTTCTCATCATCCAGCACATACACCTGGAAACCTAACCGCCGCAACATCCGGTGTCTTGCTTCCTGGAGCGGGCGGGGCTTCTTTCCGGGAGCCTTGACCTCCACAAATGCCATCCTTCCACCAGGGAGAAGCGCCAACCGGTCCGGCATCCCATCCAAACCGGGCGACACAAACTTGACTGCCACACCGCCGGCAGTCCTGACTGCCGCCCGGAATTTCTGCTCTATGATTTTTTCTTTCACGAAAACACCTCCGATTCCTTGTATTCCCGGCATTCCAGGTATCCAGGGTGGAGGTCGGTGGAGGTTGTACCTAAAACTCTCCTATAAGTGATTTTTTCTGAAAAACTGCCCTAAAGGGGGTTTTATACCAAGACTTCCACCGACCTCCACCCTTATGGCAAAATGCCCCGTCAGAAGTCTTCTATAATCCGCAGGCCACGGATAAAATTACCCGTTTTTGTCTTCTGGCGCATAAATCCTGCCAGCTCCAGCGCGTTATAAAAATCTGCCGTACTTCTGGCATATTCACCCGTCCGCATACAATAACTGCGGTACTCCTGATACAGTTCCCCCGACTTTTCCCGATAAGCCTTATCTATTTCACAGCACTCACCCAGAAAATGCCCCAGCCAGTCATTGTCCTCCCGGTAGGATTTGATGGCAGCCTCCACGCAGGCAGGCGCAGGGATATGGAAATTCCGGCTGATCGCCTTCTTCGCCCCCTCAATAATCCAGGTCATGATCGAAGGCGCGGCTTCTGACACAAGGTAATCCGCATAATTCTTTATATCGCCGCTGCCCTCGATTTTGGCATTGAAGGGGATCACGATCAGTCTCCGCCACGTCCCCGGATCATTGGCGCCCACTCTCGGCAGGTGGTTGGTATACAGCACCAGCGTATGGCTCGGCGTAAAGGAAAACGGGTCTTTATACTTCTTCTCCGCAAAAATCTCGTCTGTAGAACACATCTGCTTTACCACAGAAGTATTCAGCCGCATTCCTTCCTCCAACTCGGCCGCAATGATCAGCCGCTTGCCTTTGACCTCGGCAAGCTCCGGCTTCACGTTCCTCTTACAGCCCACTGTCAGGGTATCGGCAGACATATTTCCACTGTAGGTTCCAAGCACACGGGCGACTGCGTTCCAGAAGGTGGACTTGCCGTTCCGCCCTTCTCCATAGGCAATGATCAGTGACTCCAAATACACCCTGCCGACTGCCGCCATGCCCACGATCTGCTGCACATAGTCGATCAATGCCTGGTCCTGACAGAAAATCGTATCCAGCGCATCCAGCCACAGTTCCTTTCCCTGGTCACCCGGCCCAGCCGCTGTAATCTTTGTGATATAGTCCTCTGGGCTATGATCTCGCCGGCCTTCCAGCCCGTCCGGAAGATAATAGGTCCCATCCGGTGTGTTCAAAAGGAAACCGTCCCGGTCCAGGTCAGACACGCTGATCTCCAGCATAGGCTTTGCCGCCTGCAGGGCAGACACCACATATTTCATATCCCGCCGCTTCATCACAAACGCCTGATATGCCAATGCGGATAAGTAAGCAAGGTAGACATTGGTCTGACCGCCGCTGATTTTCTTTTCCAGCGCCTTGCCGCCGGCCATGATATCATCCTCAGCAACGCCTACATCCAAAAGTGCCTGTCTTGTCCACCGAACATCATCCTTTGCATCTGCAAGCTGCAAATCCAGAAATTCCTCCGCAGCACCGACCGCCTGCTGTTTGGATTCTACCCAACATGCGCCGCAGAAACGAATGTAATCGGTAGCCGCCGTATAGCGCAGCTCCATCCCATACTCTTTTGCCAGTACCTTGGCCTGTCCAATATCTGAGTAATCTGCAGGCTTTAAAGACTCCCGGCAAAACTCATCATTGTAATCCTCCGGAGACACATATCCTCCCTGACTCTGCACTTTCCCGGCAAACCGGCAGGCACTCTGCCAGATGGAGGCAAGCTCCTCATCCGGGAGCGGCGGATTACACTTATCTGCCTCCTCCATAAAAATTTGATGTGCTTTCTCACTTGCTCCATACCGTTTCACCACCCGCCCCGCAAAATGCGACAGGGTGGAATTGCGCTGCCCCTGGGGGATACCTTTCTCCTGGGGCTTCACGATACAATCAATGGTGATCTCACCTTCGTGCCAGAAAATTTCTTCCGTGGGGTTACCAAAGATAAACCGGGCAGCATCCAGAGCGTGGGCATCAAAGAACGGGAACTTCTGCTGGATCGCCCGTTTCAATGCGGCGCAGGCATCGCCGTCCGTAATCGGGTCATGCGGGAAATAGACATGAAATCTGGGCCTTGCAGATTTCCCGTCCTTCGGCTTCATGTGGTTGCGGCTCGGCGCAGCAAAGAATGCTACATCCGCCCCCAGCAGATCTTCCAAATCTTTCGGATAAATCCAATCCTCCGGAGCATCGGAGTAATCATTATCACAGTCCATTACCTCCACATCGGAGGAAAGAAAGTTCTCACCACTCCTGCGGAAATCCTTAAATTCCCCGCAGACATGGTCAAAGGCCATAACCTCCAGGCTGTCGTCCTCGCTATCCACCACACGCTTATTTGGATACAGATTGTTCTTCGCATTTCCCCGGCAGTTCGCTGTATAAAACGTCATTCGCATTTCCTTTTAACCTCCTCCAATTCCTCTGTGAAATACCGCACCGGTATGTTCTTCTTTTCCGCTTTCTCAATCTCTGCCCGCATACCCGATGATACGACGCTGCCGAACACCCATACCTGCTCGCACTTGGTAAGTAGCACCAGCCCCATGAACAGGGCAAGTTCCCGCTCTGCCGGACTGCCGTCATCCATGAACTGCGGATAGAGCAGATGCGGGGTAATGGGAATACAGGTATTCCGCACCGCAAAACGGCTGTAGACCCTTGCCATGTTCACATTCCGTTCCACATCACCAGCGTAGGGAGAGCATATATAGACCAGCGGCCGGTATACACGCCTTGCTGCTTTTTCCTCTTTCGCAATATTGGAAAGGGCTTCATAGACCGTAGGATCATAGTAGCCCTCACTGTTATATTTGTTGATGCCCATAGGCTGCACCTCCTTCTAATCCTTCTGATAAAACTCGCATTCGTATCCGTCTGCCCGGAGCTTCAACCCTTTCGCCCAGGGCGGCGTCCTTCCCATCTGTTCGCACACCGCCGCAACCGACACCCGCCGGTCGGCCTCGATGATGATCTCGTCATGCACATGGGCGACAATGGAACAGTTACGCAGAGTCCGCATGGCATAACAGAGGATGTCACGGGCAGTACCCTGGACGATGTTCTCCACGAACTTTGGTCCATAGCTTTCCAGCCGTTCCCATTTCTTCGTGCTGCTCACACCCATATAAGTCACCGACTCCCCGCCAAACTGGTTCTCGCCGATCCTCGGTTTCACATAGGCGAGCCGCCGACCGGAAGGAAGAGTAATGAACAGCATGGCGCTCCGGTACTCAATACGGAGTCCGTGTGTCTCCGTGGGAACTCTCTTTTTGACGCACTCCTTCACTGCCCGGTCTACATCCCACCAGAACTGCGTAATCATCGGGTTAGAATTCCTCCACGCATCCACAAGGGGCTGCAGTTCTTCTTCTGCAAGCCCCATCTCCAAAGCGCCCATGGACTTCAATGCGCCCACCGAGCCGCCGTATCCCAGGGCCAGTTCTGCGATTTTTCCTTTCTGCCGGAGATGCCCATTGACGCCATGCTTCTCCACCGGCACATGGAACATCTGGCTTGCCGATGCGCAGTAAATATCGCCCCCATCCTCAAAAACCTTGAGCCGCCACCGCTCCCCGGCAAACCAGGCGATTACCCGCGCCTCGATTGCAGAGAAGTCCGCTACAATGAACTTCCGGCCATCCTGCGGCACAAATGCCGTGCGGATGAGCTGGGAAAGGGTATCCGGGATATCTTCATAGAGCAGGGAAAGGGCTTCATAATCACCGCCACGCACCAATGCCCGTGCCTGCGCCAGATCCGACATATGGTTCTGTGGCAGGTTTTGAAGCTGGATCAGACGCCCGGAGAACCGGCCGGTGCGGTTGGCTCCGTAAAACTGGAACATTCCATGGGCCCGGCTGTCTGTGCAGACGGCGTTCTCCATCGACGTGTATTTCTTTACGCTGCTCTTGGCGAGTTGTTGTCGTAGTAAAAGAACCTCCCGCAGCGGCTCCGGCGCGGTCTTGATCAGCTCCGCCACCGCTTTCTTTCCCAGGGTGTCCGTTTCCAATCCGTGATCCGCCAGCCACTGTTTCATCTGCTGTACGGAGTTTGGATTCTCTAATCCCGTCAACTCCTGCATAGCGGCGGTCAGCCGCTCACGGGAACGGGTATCTACTGCAATGGCCTGCCGGACCAGTTCCATATCCACTCCAATGCCCCGGTCATTGATCTCCTGGTCGAGCTGGTATTCCTCCCAGATGGCATCCGGTACTGGAAAATTGGAGAGCCGTTTCTGTATCTGCATTTCCGTCTCCACATCCCGGAGGTTATATGCCTTGAACCGTTCCCATTTCTCTGGGTCATGCTCCGGCCGGTTTCGTGTCCTGCCGCCGTTTGCTTTGGTTGGCTTGCAGGGGACACAAAAGTAGCGGATCAGGTCTTTGCCTTCCGTCAGCTTCTGCTTTTCCAATCCCAATGCTGACCCCACACTTTCCAGAGAAAGGGGAAGCCCCAGCGTGGCAGACCAAACCATCGTACAGTGCCAGCCTTCCGGCTCCAGCCATTCCCCCAGGAAGTTTGACAAGCACACTCGCTCGAACATGGCGTTAAAAGCCCACTTGGTCACGGAAGCGTCTGACAGAGCAGAGATGATTTCATCTGGGATTTGTTCCCCACAGGCCAGATCAACTACACGCACATCTTTGCCGTCCACCGCATAGCCGAACAGCAGAATTTCAAAAACAGGGGAAGAGGTATATTTATACACGCCGCACTTGGACAGATCCACGTCCGAATAGGTTTCAATATCTATGGACAACGTCCTCATTTCTTTTCATCATCTCCCTTCAACCGCCAAAGAGGCGGCAGGGGCTGATACCCCCCCCCGCCCCCCCCGGTTCCAGCGGTTTTCTGGATCAGGAGAGGAAATCCTCTTCCTCATCCGCGAAATCATCCTCCGGGCGGGACTTGCCGCCCAGCGGCTCCCCGTCACGGATCTTCTGTAGGTTGTTCAAGCCGCATGCAATCCCCTTATTGCCATTGGAATTGAACGCATAGAAGTTGATGCTCGCCCTGCCATATACACCGCTGTAAACCTCAGAAGTATCCAAGATCGGCTGACGGTCCGCATCCACGATGCCCGGAGCCGTGGCGCTGTTGGCATTGACGAAATAGGCGTTTGTGTAGGCTTCATCATCCGGTCGCTCCGCATCCCCATCTCGGAGCGGTGTCTTTAAGACGGAAAGCGCCGGAACATTCCGACCGTTGCCTTTCAGCTTGGCTTCACCCTCCTTGTAGGCAGCCTCAATAGCCGCTTTGATCTTGTTGATGGTGACCGTATCCGACTTGGGGATAATCAGGCTGACGCTGTACTTGGGCGTGCCGCCGTTGATAGACTTAGGCTGCCATACATTGCAGTAGCTCCATCTGGTATTGGGGCCGGTGATCACTTTCATCGGGTTCTTGACTTTATTTGACATTCTAATTTTCTCCTCAATCTTTAAAATCATTCTGTGCCGTATTCATAGGCTGTCGCTTATCAGACAATGGCACAAGGACGGGCTTGCCCTGGGGCTTTTCGATCAGGCCACCCAGCAGCTCGTCAAACTTCTTTTTGCCCAGGAGTTTCTGCATTTCCGTAAGGCCCAGCACCTTTCTGGCATAGGGGTCATATCCTGCCTGGGAAACGGCATCGGCCACTGCATCCTCACTGATGTACCGGCGGTTGGAACGTCCCTCCACCACTTTATAGCCGGGATACTCTGTCCCACTGAGTGCCTGCCGGAGCGCGTATTCCTTCACATCCGCAGCCCAGGCCGTCAGTTCATCCGCCTTGTCCAGGATGGCGGCGATCTCCGCATCCTCCAATGTGTCCGGCATTTCAAAATCGTATTTTGCCAGTTCCAGGTTATACTCTGCCCTCTTCCGGCAGACCGCCTTTGCCTTGCAGAACCGGCACCAGTCCCCGCAGGCAAACTCCCCACTGCCCTCATAGGCCAGCTTCGCTTTATAGGTCAGCTCGTTATAGGCCCACTGCAAAAGATCATCTTTTGCCATGATGCAGACACTCACGTTATCCCGGCGTGGCTGGAAGATGGTCATGCGGACAGTATCAATATCATAGATACCGTCAAACAGTTCCAGAGCGCCCAGGGCATACAGCATCATCTGGGGATTTTCTACGGCGGACACCTCCACGCCTTTTCCGTGCTTATAATCCACGATATCCAGAATCCCGTCTGCGATGATGACGCAGTCGCCGGTTCCAAAGCCGTCTTTGACGAAACGTGAAAAGTCCAGACGCTGCTCGATTAGCACCACCGGATCTTTATAGGTTTTCTTTGCGTCCTCCACCAGTTCCAGCACATAGGCCGCATAGTCCAAGGCGCACTGTTCCATCTCTTCGTTGTAGAAGGAAAGGTTCTCCGTTGGGTCAGCGGCATCCATGCCAAGCGCCCGTTTTAGCTTGTATTCGCACAGGCTGTGGGCGTCCGTCCCTTCCTGTGCATATTCGCTGCCCGCATCCTCATACTTCTCGCAAAGTCTCGCGGAGGGCGGGCAATTCAACCAGCGGTGGCTGGAAGATGCAGACAATAACGCATGTTTTCCCATCACAACACCTCCGCTTCCGCAAGGAGCGCCGGGTACTCTGCCGGGTCAATGTCCGACAGCTTATCCGCACCGTGCTTGATCAGGAGCGCCTTTACCTCTGCCGTATGACCGGCACGGGACTTCTCTGCCAGAGCCGCCCGCACCTGTTCTAATGTCAGCGGCTTTGACTGCTGCCCTGCCTTCTCTGTTGGTGGCTCCTCTTTCTTTGCGGTAGTTCTCTTTTCCGGTTTCTGAACCGGCTTTTCCTCCGTGGTTTGATCCATCTGTTCCTGCCCACCCTGTGCTACAGCGTTAGCCACTGCCTGCAGGCTGTCTGCCAGGGAGCGGAGATCAGATACCACATCCAGAAGAAGTTTCATCTTACTCATGCGCCAGCCCTCCTTCCGCAACCTCCCGGATGGAAAGTTCCTCTACGGAACTGCCTGGAACAATAACCGTCAGTTTGACCTTGTCCCCAAGGAGAAAACGCATGAACCGCTCCCGCACAGAGACATTCCGCACACTGACCGCGCCGCTGTTCACAGGCTTTTTTGAAACACGGATCTGTAATGTGTGTTTCATCTCATCACCTCTGCTTTCTGAAGGACGGTATCGGGATGTCCTTCAACATACGGAGATTTGAAGCACGGTTTGAGGGGGGAGGTCTCAGAAAAATTTCAAAAACTTTCTTCTGGCCCCTTCGATGGATTCCCGGATGGTCTTGATGTCCTTACCCTCCCGGCGGGCGATCTCCCGGAGGGACAGTCCCTCAGCCGCCATCAGAAGCCTGCGCCGCTGCACCTCCGAGAGACGTCCAAAAGCCTCTTTGATCCGCTGGTTTTCCAGCTGCAGGAACAGGGCTGACTCCGGGGTCTCGCCGTCTGCGTAATCCCTGCCCTCGTACACTGCCGCATCCAGGGAATAGCAGTGGTACCGCTCCTTCCGGTCCTGGTTGCTTTCTTCCCGTCTGGAGTCCAGGATCAGGTTTCCGATTTCCTCATTGACCTCTACATCTGAGGTCTCTCCGTTTGCAAACGTGTAATTGATTTTCATTTTGCCGTTCTCCTTTCGGAGCCCGGCAGACGGCACCTTAGCCGCTAAAATAAAAAAAGGGGCTATCGGGAAATAGATAGTTCCAAATAGGGGCAG
>UMGD01002758.1_pt1 | contig 14541 bp, 10 predicted proteins | sample 1965201 | NCBI WGS metagenome assembly UMGD01 (sample SAMEA4836066, study PRJEB28245) | human gut metagenome | biome: gut microbiome; material: fecal sample | place: Denmark | collected 2008 | reverse complement strand
GTAAAGAATTTGAAGAAGGCAAGCTGACACTGGAAGATGTAGTGGCTTATGCTAAGCAGAATGGTGAGCCCAAGCAAGTAAGCGGTAAACAGGAATTGTACGAAGCCATCGTCAATATGTATTGCTGATCCGGCCGGGCGGTATTGCACAAGTTTTACCCTTGCAGACCTTTTTAAAATAAGGAGGGCTGTGCAATGAAGTCTGAATGAATTCTGCTAACGGATTATTAAAGAATAAACGGCTGTACACCGTCAGGTGGCAGCCGTTTTTATATTTGTTAGAGGGATATTTTATGAAATAATACTCGCCTATATCGAAAATAATATCTACCTTTGCGGCTGCTAAATTACTAAGTTTATTGAATTTATATGATAAAAAAACTATTATCCGTACTGGTCTTAGTTTTTGCCCTCTCGGGTTCTGTGCTTGCACAGCAATCTATGAGTGACCAACAGGTGTTGGAATATGTGAAGACGGGCATGCAACAAGGAAAAGACCAACGTCAGATTGCTACAGAGTTAGCCCGTAGAGGAGTGACACAAGAACAGGCTAAGCGTGTAAAGAAACTTTATGAACAGCAAAATGGGTCTGCTGATAAAGATGCAAATGCAACGATGCAAAATCGGAACCGTTTGCGTGAAAAGACAAAGACTCAGGAAGATATCTACGTAACAGAGAATTTTACTTTCGACCAACGTCCGGCTGCGGACAGAGTTGTAGGGAAGAACTCGTTGGACAGTGTTTCTGCCAATCGCTATTACGAGGGGATGGGCATGGGCGATATGGAAGAAATGCAGAAGGATAAGGTGTACGGACGGGACATTTTTGAAACCAGAAACCTTACATTCGAGCCGAGTGTGAATCTGGCTACTCCTCCTAATTATCGTCTGGGGCCGGGTGATGAGGTAATCATTGATATCTGGGGTACAAACCAGGCTACCATCCGCGATAATGTATCTCCGGACGGATCTATCACGATCCCCGATTTGGGATTAATTTATCTGAACGGTATGACTATTGCCGAAGCCAACCAATATTTGCGTAAAGAACTGAATAAGATTTATGCAGGGCTTGATAATGAACAGAACCCGTCCTCACAAATCAAGGTTACTTTGGGAAACAGCCGGACTATCCAGGTGAATGTGATGGGAGAAGTGTTCCAACCGGGAACTTATGCATTGTCTTCTTTCTCTACCGTGTTTCATGCACTGTACCGTGCCGGTGGTGTGAGCGATATCGGTAGTTTGCGTAATATACAAGTAGTGCGCGGAGGACAGAAGATCGCTACCGTAGATGTGTACGATTTTATTATGAAAGGTAAAATCAATGATGATATCCGTCTGCAGGAAGGCGATGTGATCATTGTTCCTCCATACGAGGCGTTGGTTAGCATAGAGGGTAATGTGAAACGCCCCATGAAATACGAGATGAAAAACAACGAAAGTGTTGCCACATTGTTGAAGTATGCCGGTGGATTCTCGGGGGATGCCTATACCCGTTCTCTCCGCATGATTCGTCAAAATGGAAAGGAGTATCAGATTTATACGATTGATGATATTGATTATTCCGTATTTCAGGTAAAAGATGGTGATGTGCTGACTGCTGAAGCTATTCTGGATCGTTTTGAGAATAAACTTGAAATCAAGGGTGCTGTCTATCGTCCGGGCATTTATCAGTTCGGAGGAACTTTGAATACAGTCCGCCAACTGGTGGAAAAGGCTGAAGGTCTTATGGGTGATGCCTTTACAGGACGTGCAGTGTTGCATCGCGAGCGTGAGAATTTGAAGAAAGAGGTTATTCAAGTAGATATAAAAGGTATCATGGCCGGTACTGCGCCCGATGTACCTTTACAGCGTAATGATGTGCTTTATATTCCCAGTATTCATGACTTGGAGGATGTGGGAACTATCATGGTGTATGGTGAGGTTGCCCGTCCGGGTGAGTTCGCTTTTGCCGACAATACGACTTTGGAGGATATTATAATCCAGGCTGGCGGGTTGAAAGAATCGGCTTCTACCGTCCGTGTGGATGTTTCCCGCCGTATCAAGGATAGCAAAGGTACGGAAGCGGTTTCCACCATAGGACAAATGTACTCGTTTTCTCTGAAAGACGGTTTTGTGATAGACGGAGAACCGGGTTTTGTGTTGCAACCGTACGATCAAGTATATGTGCGTAAGAGTCCTGCTTATCAGGAACAGGTGAATGTACAAGTGACCGGTGAGGTTTTATATGAAGGTGATTATGCGCTGACAGAGAAGAGTGAACGTCTTTCCGATTTGATCAAGAAGGCAGGTGGAGTGACTCCGTTTGCTTATATCAAAGGGGCCCGTTTAAGCCGTCGTATCAATGACGATGAACGCAAACGTATGGAAACGGTTCTGGATATGGCCAAGACAGGAAAGGACTCCATTGATGTCAACCGGCTGGACTTGGGAGATATCTATTATGTGGGTATCGATCTGGAAAGAGCGATGCTTAAACCCGGCTCCAGTGCGGATATCGTATTGCGTGAGGGGGATGTGATTGAAATTCCTGAATACAACAATACGGTACGTATCAGTGGGGCTGTGATGTATCCCAATACCGTTTCATTTGAAGATGGCAAGACGTTGAAATATTATATCGAGCAGGCCGGAGGTTACGGTTTCCGTGCGAAGAAGAGCAAGGCGTATATTGTATATATGAACGGTCAGGTGAAGAGAGCGAAGAAAGGTAGCCGTGAGCTGATCCAGCCGGGATGTGAGGTGATTGTTCCGGTGAAGGAAAAGAGCAACTGGTCTTTGCAGAACACCTTGTCCATAGCAACCACCAGTGCGTCATTGGCGACTATGATTGCATCTATTGCTAATATCTTAAAATAGAAACAGTATGGCGGAAGATAAGAATTATACGAATAATAAGGAAAGGCCACGGGAAGACGAGGAGTTGGAAATTGATTTGATGGAGTATGTCCGTAAGTTGTGGGCTGCCCGAAAGGTGCTGTTGAAGGCTGCCGGAATAGGTGCTATTGTAGGGGTGATTATTGCTCTGAGTATTCCCAAACAATATACGGTGGAAGTGACATTGTCTCCCGAATCCGGCAAAAGCGGCGGGGGGAGCCTGTCGGGAATGGCTGCCATGCTGGGGATCGGCGGCATGAGTCTGGGCAGTGAGGCGGATGCGTTGAACGTATCTCTTTTCCCGGATATAGTAGCGTCTACTCCTTTCATTCTGGAACTGTTTAATGCACATGTCACCACGTTGGACGGTGAGGTGGATACTACTTTTGTAGCTTATCTTGATGAGCAGAAAGCTCCGTGGTGGGGTGCTGTGATGGGATTGCCCGGGGCGGCTATAGGTGGGGTGAAATCTCTCTTCTCCGATAAGGAAGAGGAAGAAGGGAATAAGCTGGATCCTTTCCATCTGACAGAAGATCAGGCGAAGAAAGTGGAAGCCATGCGTAAGGCGATTACTGCTGATGTGGATAAGAAAACCGGCATCACCACAGTGACGGTGACTTTGCAGGACCCGATGGTTACGGCCGCCATTACAGATACGGTAGTGGTGAAACTTCAAGAGTATATCACAGCGTACAGGGTCTCTAAAGCCCAGCAGGATTGTGCTTATCTGGAACAATTGTATAAGGAACGCCAGCAGGAGTATTATGTAGCCCAGCAGAATTATGCCAATTACATGGATGCTAACAAGGGGGTTGTTCTTCAAAGTGCTTTGACGGAGAGAGAACGATTGCAGAATGATATGAATCTGGCATATCAGGTGTATAGCCAGGTGGCTACCCAATTGCAGGTGGCACGGGCTAAAGTACAGGAGGCCAAACCTGTATTTGCCGTTGTGGAACCTGCCAGTGTGCCGTTGCTGCCTTCGGGAACCAGCAAGAAGGTGATTCTTGTCGGATTTATTTTCCTGGCAGTGGCGGGCGCTTCTGCATGGATCTTGTTCGGACGTGAATTCTTTGAAAATCTGAAGGCAGGACTTAATGCTCCTCAGGAGGGGATGGAGAAGAAGTGATATAAAGATATTGACCTATAAAAACAGGGTGCATCTCCTATGAGAGATGCACCCTGTTTTTATAGGTCATCTTCGAAAATGTTGTCCTGAACGTTACGATAGTCCTGTGTGCAGTTTTCGGTTTTTTTAATTTCACTGGCAAAAACCAAACAAACGCAGAATCAAAACTGCCTTTAATATAAACTTTGATTAAAGTCGAAATCCGTTTGATAGTCTTTCAATCTCGGATGTTTCTTGTCCTTGTCGGACAAAATAACCTTGTCGGCCGGAAGTCGCCAGTCTATGCCTAGATCGGGGTCGTCCCATGCGATTCCTCCTTCGCTTTGCGGAGCATAATAATGGTCACATTTGTATTGGAACAACACTTCGTCACTTAGTACCGCAAAGCCGTGTGCGAATCCGCGGGGGATAAAAAACTGCCGGTGATTCTCTCCAGTCAATTCTACAGCTACATGCTTTCCAAAAGTGGGAGAACCTTTCCGGATATCTACAGCCACATCCAGTACTGCTCCCTTGATTACACGCACCAATTTGCTTTGTGTGAAAGGAGGTTTCTGGAAATGCAGGCCACGTAATACACCATAAGTGGAGAAACTCTCATTATCCTGTACAAATGTAGTCCTGCATACTTTTTCTTCAAATTCACGTCCCGAGAAGCTTTCAAAGAAATACCCTCTTGCATCATTAAAAATACGGGGTTCCAAAATGAAAACCCCGTCTATTGCTGTTTTTATAACTTCCATTATTCTAATCCCAGTTCTTTTATAACTTTCAGTAAATATTGTCCGTATTGGTTTTTAAGCATCGGCTGAGCCAGTTCCTGCATCTTTTCCGGGGTAATCCAGCCTTTTCTCAAAGCTATGCCCTCAAGGCACGCCACTTTCAGCCCCTGGCGCTTTTCAATGACTTCGATGTAGGTACTTGCCTCGGCCAGCGAGTCGTGAGTACCGGTATCCAGCCATGCGAAACCTCTGCCCAATGTTTGTACTTTCAATTCCTTGTCCTGAAGAAATTGCTGGTTTACGGTGGTGATTTCCAGTTCTCCCCGTGCCGAAGGCTTGATATTCTTGGCTACTTCCACTACCTTGTTGGGGTAGAAATAGAGTCCCACCACGGCATAGTTGGACTTAGGTTGGGCAGGTTTTTCTTCAATAGAGAGACAATTGCCATCCTTGTCGAATTCCGCTACGCCATATCTTTCGGGATCACTGACCCAATAGCCGAATACCGTTGCTTTCTTGTCCTCTTCGGCAGCACGTACGGATTCTCTCAACATGGCGGACAGACCGTTGCCGTGGAATATGTTATCACCCAGTACAAGGCAGACGGAATCATTTCCGATGAATTTCTCGCCGATGATGAAGGCCTGAGCCAGTCCGTCGGGCGAAGGCTGTTCCGCATATTCAAAGCGTACTCCGAAATCGCTTCCGTCTCCTAACAGTCTTTTGAAGCTCGGTAAGTCGTATGGGGTTGAGATAATGAGTATTTCCCGTATGCCGGCCAGCATAAGTACCGATATAGGATAATAAATCATGGGTTTGTCGAAGACAGGGAGCAACTGTTTGGATACTCCTTTGGTAATAGGATAGAGGCGCGTGCCCGAACCTCCGGCTAGTACAATACCTTTCATATCTTTTTATTTTTTATAATGTTCCTACGATTTGAATTAATAGGCGTTTTTCTCGCCCCGGAACATGTTGGTTACTGTTTTTATCATGATGCGGATGTCGAGCAGGAAAGTCCAGTTCTCAATATACCACAGGTCTCTTCTTACCCTGCCTTCCATTTGGGAAAGTTCTTTGGTTTCTCCCCGATAGCCGGTGACTTGCGCCCATCCGGTGATTCCGGGTTTGACAAGGTGGCGCATCATGTATTTGTTAATCAGTTGGGAATATTCCTCTGTATGTTTCAGCATATGGGGTCTGGGACCTACAATAGACATTTCTCCTTTGAAAACATTAATGAATTGCGGCAGTTCGTCCAGATTGCTCTTTCGCAGGAAGTTGCCGAACTTGGTCTTGCGGGGATCATTCTTGGTAGCCTGCAATGAATCGGACAATGCATTCACTTTCATGGAACGGAACTTATAGCATTTAAAAATTTTCCCGTTTTCCCCGTTTCTCTCCTGTTTGAAGAAAATGGGACCAGGTGATGAAATTTTAATAATAAGACCTACAAATAGGTATATAAATGGAAAAATTGTAAGTAAAAACAGAGAGGAAAATGTCAAATCAAATAACCGTTTTGCCAGTCTGTTTACCGGGTTCTGCAACGGTTCGGTACGGATGGACAATACAGGAACTTCACCCAATAATTCCAGTTGCAGCTGACGCTTTATGTAATTACGTACATGAGGTACGCTATAGAAGCGGATCAGATTGTTCTCGCAATAGTTCATGATGGCCAGAATATCATCCTTTCTGCTGGATGGCAGACCGCAGTACAGTTCGTGCACGGTGTTATGAGACAACCATTCAAATAATTGGTTTACAGGACCTTTAAAGGGAATCCCTTTGGGATAATTAGAGTCCTTCTCATCATAGAAAATGCCTAAAACCCTGTATCCGTAAGTCAAATCGTTCAACGTATGGTATAGCTCCACCATATTGTCCCCGTCACCTATCAGTACAGTGGCGTGTAGGTTCCTGCCACTGCGGCGGAACATTTTCACAAAGAACCGCAATGTCAGCCGCCATCCTATAGCTAAAGGTATGAAAGACAGATAGAAAACAAGCAGATAGATGCGTGAGAAGTTATCTACTTTAATAATGGCCAGCACCGTGAGGAAGATGACTACATGCAAGCTGATTGTTCCTAACAGACGGCCTACAATCTGTTCCGGACGCACTATGCGGTTGTGCAGTATGACCCCAAAGATGGATATGCATGGAATATAGCACAGGTTGGAAGTCAGCAGGTAGGTTTTCAATGAAATATGGGCTATGGCCTGTGAATCTATTCCTTTCAGAATAAAAAACACAAGTATCATAGAAAGGTTCAACAAGGCAAAATCACCTAATATCGCTACTAGTTTAATTATATCAGAGTTTTCAGTTGTCGGTTGTTTCATGACAAAAAAAATGTTAGTCGTATGCAAATATAGAACATATAAATTAAAACGCAATACTTTTTTTAAAAAATAATACTTATCTTTGCGGTCATACAACGTAAAAAATGAATCATATGAACATCAAGAATAATCACCTCGTTATAATGGCCGGAGGTGTTGGAAGCCGTTTCTGGCCGATGAGTACTCCTGATTATCCTAAGCAATTTATTGATGTACTGGGTTGCGGCCGTACATTGATCCAACTTACGGCTGACCGTTTCCAGGGGATCTGTCCTCCGGAAAATATTTGGGTGGTGACATCAGAGAAGTATGCGGACACTGTAAAGGAGCAGTTGCCCGATATTGCTGATGATCATATCTTGCGTGAGCCTTGCCGTCGCAATACGGCTCCTTGTATAGCATACGTCAGTTGGAAAATAAAGGCACGTAATCCTAAGGCCAATATGGTGGTGACCCCCAGCGACCACATTGTGATGAATATTGCGGAGTTTCAGCGGGTGATTAATTCGGCGATGAATTTTACGGCCGATTCGGACGCTATCCTTACCCTGGGCATGAAACCTACTCGTCCTGAGACGGGCTACGGTTACATTGAAGCTGATCTCAGTGTACCTTCTACCGCCAATAAGGAAGTATTCCGGGTGTATTCTTTTAAAGAGAAACCTGATCTGGAAACAGCCCGGCGCTATATTCAAAAAAATAATTTCTTCTGGAATGCCGGTATTTTTGTGTGGAATGTAAATACGGTGGTGAATGCCCTGCGCGTATATCAGCCTGCCATTTCGAAGGTGTTCGAGCGTTTGCTTCCTTATTATTATACGGACAAGGAGCAGGAAATGATTAACCAGAATTTCCCTTTGTGCGAGAACATTTCGGTGGATTATGCCATTATGGAGAAGGCGGATGAGATTTTTGTCCTTCCTGCCAGCTTTGGATGGAGTGATTTGGGTACTTGGGGATCGTTGCACGAGAATTTGCCGAAAGATGCCCATAATAATACGCAGATAGGTGAGAATATAAAGTTGTATGAAACCCGTAACTGTGTGATTCACACTACACAGGAAAAGAGGGTGGTGGTACAGGGACTGGACGGATATATCGTTGCTGAGAAGAATAACACATTGTTGATCTGCCGGTTGAGCGAGGAACAGCGCATCAAAGAATTCTCGGCGGAGTAAGTATTCTTTCTTGTATATATTTTATTTCTGCATACATGGAGTGTATGCTGTCTGTTATCTGCCGTTCTGTTTGGTCATTTTGTCCTTTGTCATGCCGAAAGGCAGATAGCGGTAGATAGCTATGTGATATGAAATAACTTAGAAGGCCTGCATGAGGCCATTTACAATAAACGAAATGAAAAAAGTTGCTTTAATTTCAGGTATTACAGGTCAGGACGGTTCATTCCTGGCAGAGTTTTTGATTGAAAAGGGATATGAGGTTCACGGTATTCTGCGCCGTTCTTCTTCATTCAACACAGGTCGTATAGAACATCTCTATCTGGACGAGTGGGTTCGTGATATGCAAAAGACCCGTTTGGTGAACCTGCATTGGGGGGATATGACCGACAGTAGTTCGCTGATACGTATCATTCAGGCTGTACAGCCCGATGAAATCTATAATCTGGCTGCTCAGAGCCATGTGAAAGTAAGTTTCGATGTGCCCGAGTACACTGCGGAAGCGGATGCGGTAGGCACGCTGCGTATGTTGGAAGCTGTCCGGATCCTGGGTTTGGAAAAAAAGACCAAGATTTATCAGGCATCTACCTCTGAGTTGTTCGGACTGGTGCAGGAAGTCCCTCAGAAGGAAACGACTCCTTTCTATCCCCGTTCTCCGTATGGGGTGGCCAAGCAGTATGGTTTCTGGATTACCAAGAATTATCGTGAAAGTTACGGTATGTTTGCCGTGAACGGCATCCTGTTCAACCATGAGAGCGAACGTCGTGGTGAAAACTTTGTAACACGCAAGATTACTTTGGCTGCCGCACGTATAGCCCAGGGATATCAGGACAAACTGTATCTGGGAAATCTGGATTCTTTGCGTGACTGGGGCTATGCCAAAGATTATGTGGAGTGTATGTGGATGATTCTTCAGCACGATACTCCCGAAGATTTTGTTATTGCGACCGGCGAGTACCATACGGTGCGCGAGTTCTGTACCTTGGCCTTCAAGGAAGTGGGCATTGAGTTGCGCTGGGAAGGCAAAGGGGTGGATGAAAGAGGCATCGATGTGGCGACGGGCAAGGAACTGGTTGCCGTCGATCCTAAGTATTTCCGTCCTGCCGAAGTGGAGCAGTTGCTGGGTGATCCCACTAAAGCCAAAACCTTATTGGGCTGGAATCCCCGTAAGACTTCTTTCCCCGAACTGGTGAAAATCATGGTGAAGCATGATATGAAGTTCGTGAAGAAACTATATTTAAAGGCTCAAATAGCGGAATAATGGAAAAAACAGCCAAGATATATGTAGCAGGACACCACGGACTGGTGGGTTCTGCTATATGGAATAATTTGCAGCAAAAAGGATATACCAATCTGGTAGGCCGTTCTCACAAAGAACTGGATCTGCTGGACGGGCAGGCTGTGAAGGAGTTCTTTGATGAAGAGCAGCCCCAGTATGTCATTTTAGCGGCGGCACATGTGGGCGGTATCATGGCGAACAGTCTTTACCGTGCCGATTTTATTTATCAGAACTTGCAGATTCAGCAGAATGTGATAGGAGAGAGCTTCCGTCACAATGTAAAGAAACTCTTGTTTTTGGGAAGCACTTGCATTTACCCTCGTGATGCCGGACAACCCATGAAGGAAGAGGTGTTGCTGACTTCACCGTTGGAGTACACCAACGAACCATACGCTATTGCGAAGATTGCGGGATTGAAGATGTGCGAAAGCTTTAACCTGCAATATGGAACCAATTACATAGCCGTGATGCCCACGAACCTTTACGGACCCAATGATAATTTCCATTTGGAGAACAGCCATGTGCTGCCTGCCATGATTCGTAAGATTCATTTGGGAAAATGCCTGAATGAAGGAGATTGGGATGCGGTGCGTAAAGATATGAATCTCCGCCCTGTGGAGGGAGTAAGCGGTTTGAATACGGATGAGGAAATTCTGGCTGTATTGAAAAAATACGGCATCTCCGGACAGGAAGTGACCTTATGGGGTACAGGCAAGCCGTTGCGTGAATTCTTATGGAGTGAGGAAATGGCCGATGCCAGTGTCTATATCATGGAGCATGTGGACTTTAAGGATACATACACACCCGGTTCCAAGGATATCCGTAACTGCCATATCAATATCGGTACGGGAAAAGAAATCACCATCGCTCAATTGGCGGATAAGATTGTCAAAGAAGTGGGCTATCAAGGCAAACTGACTTTTGACGCTACGAAGCCTGACGGCACTATGCGCAAGCTGACGGATGTAAGCAAATTGCATAGTCTGGGATGGCAGCATAAGATTGATATAGAAGAGGGAGTACACCGAATGTATCAATGGTATTTGTCTTAGAAGATGAAGATGCAAGATGATAGATCTTTCGGGTTTAAGATTATAGATCGTTCGTATGCAAGATGATAGATCTTTCCGGCATAACACATAAAAGTTTCGGGCATAACTTCAAGAAGTTATGCCCGAAACCACCAAAACCTATGCAGACAGATTGACAAAATCTTCTGCCGTTTTCTTTATTCCTTCGGGAGCTTTTTATTTTACTGCTTTTTATTTTACTGCTTTCAACGCAGCTTCATAATCCGGTTCCTGGGTTATTTCGGGAACAAGTTCGGTATAAACCACTTTTCCTTCCGGGTCAACCACTACTACCGAACGTGCCAATAATCCCGCCAAAGGACCGTCGGTCATCAGAACACCATATTTTTCAGCAAAATCGGAAGTATAGCGATAATCAGACAAAGGAATAACGTTACTGATCCCTTCGGTGGTGCAGAAGCGGCCCTGGGCGAATGGCAGGTCTTTAGAGATAGCCAACACTACCGTATTGGGCTGGTTTGCAGCCAACTGATTGAACTTGCGTACGGAAGTAGCGCATACACCTGTATCCAGACTGGGAAAAATGTTCAGAATCAAGTACTTGCCTTTACCGTCCTTTAATGTATAATTGCTTAAGTCTCCTTTTACCAATGTAAATTCCGGAGCTGAAGTTCCTACTTTTACAAATTCTCCGGCCAATGTCACCGGTGCTCCTTTAAATGCTGTTTTTGCCATAATTTTATTATATTTTAGTTCGATACTGTAATGATAACAAATTTAAATGGAAAAAAGTTCATTCTTTTTTATTTTCTTCCTTTGTAAATCAAGAAACCTACCACTAAAACACCGATAGCAATGAAGCAATATCCTAACTCGTGACTGTATTCGGTTACGGTACTCAATAACTGCTCTTCGGGAACCACTGATTGCAGATAGTAACCGATAGCCGCCAGAATGGCATTCCAGATACCTGCTCCCAGCGTTGTGTACAGCAGGAAAGTGGATAATTTCATCTTGGCCAGACCGGCAGGAATGGAGATAAGCTGGCGGACGGCAGGAATAAGACGTCCGATAAAGGTGGAGAGTGCCCCGTGCTTGTCAAAGTAGTGTTCCGCGTTCTGAACCTTGGCTTCATCAATCAGACACATGTGCCCGAAGCGGCTGTTCGCGAATTTATAAACCAGCGGACGGCCTACGAAATAGGCTATGTAATAATTGATGAGAGCGCCGATATTGGCTCCGATTGTCGCAAATATAACTACCAGAAATACATTCAGGTCACTGTTGCCTCCGGCTGCCTTGTAAGCGGCAGGAGGCACTACCACTTCCGAGGGGAAGGGGATAAAAGAGCTCTCGATGGCCATTAATAACGTAATTGTCCAATAATTCAGGTGGTCCAGACACCATTGAATAAATGCAACTGATTCCATAAAATAATTATAAATAATTGTTTAAGTTTAGCTTGCCTTTGCTGATATCGTCCTTGATTACGCGTATCGCTTCGTTGAATAACTGGTCGGGAAACTGTGCGTTTTCATCAACTCCCAGAGCTGCATACGTATCAGGAAGTTCTTTATTGATTTTAGCCAGATAGTGTATGAACGGACCTGGTTGCTGTAAATAAAGATAGCCATAAATCAGAAAGAAATAAGTGCTATGGGCGTTGTGGGGGAATTCTTTGTTTATTTGCTCAAAATACCGGTTGGCATATTCAAAGAGATGTTCATCGAAGTATTTGGATCCGATTTTGAACAAAATATCCATCCGTTCCTCTTTCGGGGTGAATTCCAGGGCGAGGTTGAATTGTTCCTCCGCCTTGTCGATATTATTCTTTCTTTCCTCCTCGCTGATGTCCTTGCTGCCTGCCATTATCGTGAAAAACTGTCCGGCATAGATACGTGTTTCCGCATCGTTCCCGTTCTGCTTCAGTACTTGGTCCAGATACATATATCCCTCTTCAGGATGTCCCAGGGCTACATGACAGAGGGCTGCGATACTATATATATCGGTTAGCTCGAATGCAGTTATCTCCTGTTTCTGTTTTAGCAGCTTTTGTGTATACTTCATGGCGGTTTCGTAATCCTTCATCTCGAAGTGGAGACCAGCCAATGCCATATAAACGGGAGGTTTCTTCTCTGTCGCCTTTTCCAGACGGAGATAATAGTTGATAGATTCCTTGATATTTGCTGTCTGGCTGTAAAGGAATGCTTTCAAGGTCAATGTCTCTGTGTTGTTTTCATCAATGGCTAATGCGAAATCAAAAGCTTCGTGCGCCTTTTCGTATTGCTCTTGTTGCAGATAGCATTTACCCAGTTCGTTCCAATGCTGAACGGAATAGGGAAACTCGTTCAGAGTCATGTTCAGGTAAGGGATAGCCAACTTCGGTTTGTTGAAAGTACTGTAATAATCGCACAGCACGTCGCGAAGACGTTGGTTGGTTTCCGGCAGGGTTTGCATGTCGAAATGGGCAAACAGGCAGTCGATCCACTTCTTGGCGTATTCTTTCTGGTTGACGTCAACGTAGTCCAGAATGATGTCTAGCAGCGTATCCAGTTCATACTCCTCGTCCATGGCCAGTTGTTGTAATATCTTATCGGCCTCTTCCATGTGTTCCTCCTCTATCAGCAGGTCGGCTTGCAGGAATCTGAATTCACGGTCGGCAGGGTTGTTGATGAGCTGCATCACCATTTGGGCTTCTTCTTTTTTTCCTAGCAGCATCAAGGAACGTGCCCGGAAAATCAGGGCGTCTATGTTATCAGGGTGCAATTGGATTGCAAGATTTATGGCCTTGTCAGCGTCTTTATGTCTTCCTTTTGAGGCGTAATATTCGGCGATATCGGTCAGTTCATCAGCTTCAAAATAAGCGGGGGTATGGTTTTCCACCATACCCTCGTATCTTGCTAATGCTTCTTTAAATTCCGGGTCTTCAAAGTAAGAAGACATGTCATAGTTCATAAGCTTGTTTTTATTTATTAATTTTGCTCCAGGTATCTTTTAAAGATACGGTGCGGTTGAACACCAGATTTTCTGGTGTAGAGTCTTTGTCCACATTGAAATAACCGATGCGCTGGAACTGCAAGTAATCCAGCGGTTTGGCATCGGCCAGATATTTTTCTACATAGCAGTTGGTTAATACATTCAACGAATCGGGGTTGATCATTTCTTTCATGGCTTCCAGTGCGTCGCAGTTCTTTGCTTCGCGGATAGCGGCCATCTCATCACGCGGGTTCTCCACTTTCCACAGGCGGTCATACAGGCGTACTTCGGCAGGCAGACAGTGTGCACAGCTTACCCAGTGGATCGTACCTTTGATTTTGCGGTTGCTGCCCGGCATTCCTGTTTTGCTGTCGGGATCGTATTCGCAATATACCTCCACCACGTTGCCGTTGTCGTCTTTCTTGCAGCCTGTACATTTCACGATGTATCCGCTTTTCAGACGCACTTCCTGTCCCGGAGTCATACGGAAATATTTCTTCGGGGCATCTTCCATGAAGTCGTCGCGTTCTATCCACAACTCGCGGCTGAATTCGATGGTGTGTGTGCCTGCCGACGGATCTTCCGGGTTGTTGACAGCTTCCATTTCCTCCACCTGTCCTTCGGGATAGTTGGTAATGATCAGCTTCACCGGATTGATGACTGCCGATACACGGGTGGCACGGCTGTTCAAGTCCTCGCGGACAGCGCTTTCCAGCAGGGCGAAGTCATTCAGGGCATCGTAAGTGGTATAACCTATCTTGTCTACAAATTTGCGGATGGACTCGGGCGAGTAGCCGCGACGGCGGAAACCGCAGAGAGTCGGCATACGGGGGTCGTCCCAACCGTTTACCAGATGTTCTTTTACCAGAATCAGCAGGTTACGCTTGCTCATCAAAGTGTAGTTCAAGTTCAGTTTGTTGAACTCATACTGATGAGGACGGTTGTCGTCCAGATCTTTACCTTCTTTTACCCAGTCCACGAACAGGTCGTACAACGGACGGT
>UMGD01021086.1_pt1 | contig 14579 bp, 10 predicted proteins | sample 1965201 | NCBI WGS metagenome assembly UMGD01 (sample SAMEA4836066, study PRJEB28245) | human gut metagenome | biome: gut microbiome; material: fecal sample | place: Denmark | collected 2008 | reverse complement strand
GGTTGGCCGGTCAGTTGATACTTTTTCATTGCAGTGGCTCCTTTCCGTTTAAAAGCCCGTTTCCGGGCAATACTTGGCTTGTATCGGCGTTGGCCAGTTCATAGAGTGCATCCGCCAGCGTATCCACCCAGCCGATGTGCTGTCCCGCCGGGCCGGTGACGTAGATGCGGCCCACGCCCGGATAGTACCGAATCCGGCACGGCGCCCACTTGGGGGAACATGCTGCCGTCAGTTCGTGCCTCCGCACTTCCAGAATGTCCAGGCTCCGGCCGGTCCGGCGCTTCAGTTCCTTCCGGCAGCTGCTTTTCCGTAGTTCGTAGTGGAAGTTCATATGTTAGGCCCCTCGGTTGTTTAATTGAAGTAATTCATCCGGAGCAACCCCGAGCGCGTCTGCAATTCTTAGAATATCTGAAGGCCGAATAACTCGATAATCATTTACAATATTGCAGAACACAGCTTTTGAATATCCTGCTTTTTTTGCTACTGCGCATTGCTTATAGCCTTTTTCTTGAATGATGCGAAGAATGTTGGATGAGACTGGCTCATTACCGGCGCATCTCTTGGCACTCATGCTTTCACTTCCTTTTTTGGTGGAGAATCTCGAACTATTTTTAGTATAGTGGAGTTACTAGAACTTGTCAACGGTTTTTAATTGATTAGTTCTAGTTTCTCAAACTTTTTATTGACTGTTTCATTTATATGTCGGTATAATTGGGCTAAGAGGTGATTACCATGTCATATGATACGCGTTTGCGTGAGGCTCGGAAGCGCGCAGGGTTGACGCAAGAGGAATTAGGTAAACTTGTCGGGTGTGCAAAAACAACTATTACAGGATATGAAACCGGTAAAAGCGAGCCTAATATGACCATACTAAGCAAAATCATGGAGACTTTAAAAGTCGATGCTAACTTCATCTTTCAGGACGAGATGCGTGAACATTATGAGTATCATGCAACGACTGAAGAGATGGAGACGCTTGTAAAAAAATACAGACTTGTAGATGATGTGTGGAAGCATACAGTAGTAAATATATTGGACGCAGCAATCGCCTCGAAAAAGGAACCTAAAGTAGTTATTAAATTTCCTCAACGCGCACCAGCTAAAAAAGCGCTTGACAAGCCGGAAGATAATACAATAGACTTTCCAAACATGACTCCGTTGAAGGTTTCGGAGCAGCCGTCGGCCGCCGGGTTGGGAGTATACCTGGGGCCTGAATCCTTTACAGAATATCTGGTGCAGGACAACGAGTTGATCCGCCGCACAGCCTTCGCCGTTCCAGTCTCTGGGGACAGCATGGAGCCAAAATTCCACGATGGCGATATTGCCCTAGTGAACTTTGAACCAGCAGAGCCGGGAGATATCGTTGTCGTAACGATGGACGGGCTGGGATACATCAAAAAGCTGGGGAACGGTGTGCTCCTTTCCCTCAACAAAAAGTACAAGCCGATTCCCATGAAAGAGGACATGCGCGTGAACGGAAAAGTGATAGGTATTTTAGACCCCGAATGGTTCTAAAATCCATATTTTAATGCGACACAATATTAGTGGTATTCATTATCAATAATCCTGTAATCCCGCATTTTTCCTTAATACGACATGTTGCTTTTAATGCGACAGGATTGTCGCATTAAAAATAAAAGAAAGCCGCTTCAGAGAGGAAAATATCCCTTCTCTGAAGCGGTTTCTTTTGTCTTTTTAAGGCTTGTGTTTAGGTTTCTTTAAATATCGTTTAAATTCGCAGTTCTATGCGGTTTTTGGCACTTTTTTAGTGCTGCTGTTAAAGCGTGTTTAAAAGTGGTTTAAATGCCCGTTTAAACTCCCTCGGCGTTGCTCCCCCGAAAATGGAAAAGGGGCCAAAATCGGCCCCAAAATTTTTCAGTGACAGTTTTCAGTTTCTTGCAGAATTGCGCGTTTTGCAGCCACCGTTATGCATCAAAAAACCGCTTTGTGAGGCCGTTTTGCGGGTTCTTGCGGGTTCTTGCACTCAAAACTCCAGGCCGTTCCACATTTTCTCATTCTTCACGAAAACTCACAATGGCTTTCCGCCTGCTCCTCGCGGCCCGGTGCAACGGGATTTTCCATATGGATACTGCAAAAGAAATCGGATGGGCGCACCGTCAGCCGAATAAACCGTTCCGAATGGTTCTCCAGATACATATTCGCCTCAAAAGCATTGTCCCAAAGGTTGCCCAGCAGTGTGCACAGGTCCACTGGATCGGTCTTCATTTTCGGCACCTCAAGGCGTAGGGATACACGAATGCCGTTTTCTCTTGCGGCAGGAAGTTTCGCGTTCAGAATGGAGTCCACAGCCAGATTCCCGGAGTTCACCATCGTCGAGCTCTCATTTGTTTTGTTACGCAGCGCTTCAATATAGCCCAGTGCTTCATCGCCTCTGCCTGTCTGAATCATCTGTCCGATGACGGAAAGGTGATTGAAGAAATCATGCCGCCAACCCATCAGGGTCTTGTGCGTATCCAGCAGATTTTGATACTGCGTGTCCTCCAGGCCCTTGAGCTTCAGCTCGGCTTCCTGCCGCGCCGCCATTGCCGTGTAGCGGGAAATCGAGACCGTCTGCCACAGGCACAGGATATTCACCAGAAACAACAGAACCGCCACCAGCAGGAACAGGCCGTCGTTCACTCCCGGCACCATAAAATTCGGTTCCAAAAGCAGCATAATAACGCCGCTCACCGCTGGGATGAACACAGACAGCATCCAATTCCGCCAGGAAAGCGTGAGACGGAACGCCTTGCGTGTGACAAGCACCACGGCCGTGGCAATGAGCAGCCTCGTGGCAAGCGTATTGACCATGAAGAATGCCGACTGTTCCGAAAAATAAGTATACGGGTCGATCGTCGGAAAAAACATCAAAAGCGCGCTGCTGTATATGAAGTCGATTGAAAAAAAGAGTACCGAGCAAAATGCGGGCCAGAACAGGCGCATCATCACCGTTCCCCGAAAGAGCAAAAGCGAAAACGCGGCGTAGATGCACGTCATCACACCAAGGCCTATCATCCCGGAGAGCCAGCAATTACAGGCGAACAGCACCGCCGCCAGCACGGGAAGGAACAGATAATAATACTTGGGCTGCCGGAGACGTGTCCGCATCATTTTCCGGAAAAGATACAGGATCAAAAAGCAGTCGAACACATCCACTAAATACTGCCATGTATTCCACAGGATATTCTCCATCATTGCCCTCCTCTCAGAGCAATCAGAGCGTCCTTGACGCTTTGAAAATAGGTCGTGCTTACCAGAATCTCCCTGCCGTCAACAAGTGTGATGCTATTCCGCCGCAGGCCCTTCACCGCATGAAGGTTGACGATATAGCCGCGGTGACACTTTTTAAAATCCTCTGCCGGCAGGAGTTTTTCCATCTGCGCGAATGTGAGCGCATAGCTTTGCGTTTTATCGTATGTATAAACGATGCTGCTGTGGTTGCTTGCCTCCACATACAGTATTTCTGTGAGGAAGTATCTGTCCTGCTGGGAAATACCGCGCTGCAGCACGATGCTCCTGCGCTCTTTGAGACGGCAATTCCTGGCGATATAATCCATTGCAGCGTCGATGCGTTCCTGCTCCACGGGCTTGATGATATAGTCCTGTGCGTGCACTGTATAGCCCTTGAGTGAAAGCTCCGGATGGTTCGTAACAAACACGATATCCGCCGAACAGCCCGCACCGCGCAGCTCCTGCGCAAAAGCGAATCCGTCCTTCCCGGGCAGTTCCACATCCAGAAAAACGGCATCGTATGTACGCAAATCCGCCGGCCCCACTTCCGCCACGCACTGCACAGCCGTGATGCTGACGCCTCCATGCCGGCTTCCCCAGCTTTGAACCTGCCGCCGCAGTCTTTCCAATTCATAATAATTATCTTCCGCAATGAACACCTGCATTGAGCCCTCTCCTACCAAAAATGATGATTTCGCGCGTTTCAGACCGGGGTTCGCGCAGATTCCCTTGCGTCCGCAGCAGATTTGCGGTATATATCTCCTTATGGGATTCCCCGCAAACCATTCACCCAATCAAAAAACAGGAGGTACATCATGAAAAAATGTGAAAAGGGATTCTTCAAAGCATGCTCCAAATTCATCGGCAAAGCCGCCAAGATCGGCGCCAATGATCGTTGCTATGGCCTGCATTATCAGCCCAAGAAGCCGGCCGCTCTGAAAAAATAATCCGGTCACCCAGTCCAAAGCAGTGCAGGCATCTTGTCTGCACTGCTTTTTTGCTGTCCTCCCGTTATGGAAAAACAGCAGCAACCGTTCCTATCTCCTATCCGCGCCCTATCATTTTACCCTGATTTCCAGATTTCGGCAACATATTCCCAAAAGCCGTAGAAACAAGCACAAATAGCGTGGGACGTTAACCGATATGCAAAACGCGAAACGGCCCGTCATTTTCCAGCCCTTCACCAGCCTGGCTCAACGTAGGGTAGAGGTTTCCATTTTCCCCCAGGCTGCCGGAGCTCCAGCGCACCGTGCAGCCGGGACGGTACGCCCCACCCTGTGCATCCACAAATGTGTATGAAGAATGGGTTTCTATGACTTTGCCGGATGTTCCGTCCGAGTGTTCCGTCCTGACAACAAGCCACACTTTCGCATCTGCTGCCGGCGCTTCATCAGACGGAAAAGTCTCCCGCAAAAACGGCCCCAAATCGAATGTCCAAACAACCTCCCTACGCATCTTTGAGCCGTCGGATGCAGTTTCTTGTGTACGGGATATCCACACGGCTTCCTCGTCCCACAGGACCCAATTCCACGCCTCGCCGCTCAGCGGGTCCAAAGCAGTTACCCTCGCCACTGGCCGTGTGCACTCGTGTCCGGCTGCATGCACCGAAAACGGTGCGGGCAAAAAAGCCAGTACAATTACAAGCCCCAGCAGAGCCAAGCCTGTCCTTTTCATATCGAACCTCCCTGTTTGCACCTCGCAGCGCAAAACACGCATACCGCCGCTCTTCCTGAAAAAATCATAGTCTTGCCCGGGCCGGGACACAAGTCTCCCCGCGTGAAAGCCCCAAGCAGAAGCGTGAAAACAGGTAATTGTGTTTCTCCGCCGGATGTCTTTTCCTTTTGCGCATAAACATTTCTTCGACAAAATAAGAATACTGTGATATACTGCTTTTATTGCGTAAAAGAGGAGGAACCGACCGTGACAACACAAGAACGATTTGCTCGCCGCCGCAAAAAGCTGGAAGAAAAGCTGACCCGGCTGGATCTTCAGGAGGCGCGCACTCTCCAACGGGAACAGGCGCACGACGAACAGATCGCGCGCGACCTGGCCGGGGTTCCCGGCCATTTTGCCCACGGCCTTAATTTTTATAAGCTGTTCTGGGTGTTTTTTCTTTGCTGTTTCCTGGGAGTGGTCATCGAGACTATTTTTTGCTGGATCGCCTCCGGCAGGCTTTCACAGCGCACCGGCCTCGTGTGGGGGCCTTTCAATCTGATCTACGGCATCGGCGCGGTGCTGCTCACCGTCTGCCTGCATCCGTTCATCGGAAAAAGCGACCGCTGGATCTTCATCGGCGGTTCCATCATCGGAGGCGCCTTCGAGTATTTCTGCAGCTGGCTGCAGGAAACCGTGCTGGGCACCGTGAGTTGGGACTATACCGGGTATCCTTTCAACCTGAACGGACGCATCAATCTGCTGTATTGCCTGTTCTGGGGCGCACTGGCGCTGGTATGGGTGAAAGAGGTATTTCCACGGCTGAACGGCTTTATCGAACGGCGCGTTTCCAAAACCTACGGTGTCGTCATCAGTTGGGTGCTCATCGCATTTATGCTTGCGAACTCTCTTGTAAGCGGCGCGGCGGTGCTGCGCCAGAGCCAGCGTTATGAAGGCGTCCCCGCAACGCACGCCTGGCAGCAGGTGCTGGACGACCGTTTCCCCGACAGCCGCCTCGCTAAGATCTATCCCAGTATGGTGCGCGTGGAAGAATAAAAGACACGACTGCCGCACCCCTTAAAAAGCCAAAAGAGCGCCGTGCTTTCGCAAAAGCACGGCGCTCTTTTAGCTTGTCGAAAAAGCAGCGCTTTTTCGACAAGCTGCCTACGAACAGGGCCTGCGGCCCCGTTCGCCGCGCACGGCGCGGAGTTATTTTAAATGAAAAAGGGGTTCACCACCCCTTTTTCAAGCTTTTTCCCCAGACGCTTCTTTCACTTCCTTGCCTTTTTCGTCCGTCTGAGAGCGCCGTGCTTTCGCAAAAGCACGGCGCTCTTTTTTCTTTACAGCATTCTTGCAAACCAGGCCAGAAGAGCAAGCCCGCCCCATAGGGTAAGAGACAGAGCAAATACAACAGCCGCAATGGTCAGATACCGCTTTTTGTTCATGACCACGTAAGCGATGTATTCCCGCAAAAGCGCGTTGGGCAGATAATAGCCTGCCGTCCTGCCGCCCACACCGTCACAGGAAAAGCCGGCCCGTCCGGCGTACAGCCCCGCCCGCAGCAGATGGTAATCGCTTGTCGCATAGATACAGCAGTACGGCTTGCCCTCGCTGTGCGCCTCGGCCACGCGCTTGGAATATAAAAAATTTTCCTTCGTGTTCTTCGACTGTGTTTCCGCCAGCACAAGCTCCGCCGGATAACCTTTTTCCATTGCGTACTCCCGCATGGCTTCAGCCTCGGGACGCGGCTCATCCGCCCCCTGTCCTCCGGACATTATCAGGCAAGGCTCACGCCCCGTTTTTCTTTTTTGCCGCGCCGCATACCGCAGCGCCGCATCTACGCGCCCGGCCAGCAGCGGAGGCACCTTGCCGTCTATCAGCCCGCTGCCCAATACAACGATATAATCCACTCTTTTACGCGGCGGGAACCACTTTCCCACATAGAACGCCGTCAGAAACACCAGGCTGTGCAAAGCGAAAAAGGCCGCCGTACCCAGAAGCGCCATCCACAGCGGATACAGCCAGGGAAACAATCCGCTTTTGCCCAAAACCCACGGAAGCGCCATAAGCGCAAGGATCGCCAGAGCAAGGATCAGCGTCAGCATATGCTTGAGGCTCGGCCGTTCCCGCTTGAGCATCTGCACCGTATTCCAGAGCAAAAGCCCCAGCAGGATATAAACGCCGAACAACAGCAAAAACGCAAACACAAGCGCCGCACAGACAAGGAACAGGAACGACGCGGCGCTGTCGGGATATGCCAATGCCGCCAGCAGCGCGCACACGCCCAGCGTCACAAGAAACATGTCGAACCAGAAGCCGGCTGCCATACCCGTGTGTTTTTTTCGTTTTACCGCCCAAAACAAAGCAAACACTGCGGGCGGCAGCAGCGCTATCGTGAACAAATAATGCGTCATAGTCCTCTCCCCGCGCATTTTGACGACAGTGCGGCGCGCTCAAAAAAACGTCACCTGGCTGGATTTTGGCAAGTCTCCCAGCGCGCCGATGTCCGCCAACGTATCCATGATGGTATTGGAAACGATACCGTATTCCATATGCCCTTCGTTCTTGGCCGTAGCGCAAATAGCATTGCACGCACTTTGCAGATCCTCGGCGGAAATATACTGTTGGCCTTCCAGGGTAGCCTTTTCCAGCGTGTTCGCCGCCGCGTCTCCCAGCCCCTTCAGCGCCATAAAAGGCAGGCGGATCTTACCATCCTCCACCGTATAGGTCTTGGCGCGGCTTTTCCCGATGCGGATGGGCAGAAATTCGTAGCCGCGCTGCAGCATCTCGTTCACCATCTGGAGCGAAGCAAGGATGTCCTCGTCCTTGGCTTTCTTTTCTTCTTTCAGGCGGGCATTTACTTCTTTCAAATGCTGTTTCGCTACTTTTATACCGCCCACCGCGGCATCATAGTCGATATCGTCGCCGCGCACCGTGAAGTGTGTGGCGTAAAATTCCAGCGGATGATACACCTTGAACCACATCAGGCGGATGGCCGCGATCAGATACGCCACGGCATGCGCCTTCGGGAACATGTACTTGATTTTCTTGCAGCTGTCCAAATACCATTCAGGCACATCGTGGGCGCGCAGCATATCCTCCACGCCCTCCGGGAAACCGCCCTTCGCCACCTTGCCCTTTCGCGTCAGCTCCATGATGGTAAACGCCTGCTTCGGCTCCACACCCTTATGAAGCAGGTATGTCATGATACTGTCGCGGGTACCGATCACCTCGGAAATGGTACACACGCCGTCCTTGATCAGGTCCTGCGCGTTGCCGTTCCACACGTCGGTGCCGTGGGACAGGCCGGATATCTGAATCAGGTCGCCAAAGCTCTTGGGCTGTGCTTCGATGAGCATGTTGCGCACAAAATTCGTGCCAAGCTCCGGGATGCCGAAGGTTCCCGTCAGGCTGTCGATATCCTCCGGCTTCACACCCAGCGCCTCTGTGGAGACCAGCAGCGAGATGACCTTAGGGTCATTCATGGGCACCGAATCCATCTTGATACCGGTCATATCCTCCAGGTGCTTGTACATCGTGGGCACATCGTGCCCCAGCTCGTCCAGCTTGAGTATGGTATCGTGCAGGTATTTGAACTCGAAATGCGTAGTGATCATGCCCTTTTCCTTGTCGTCCGCCGGATGCTGGATGGGGCAGAAATCAAACACGTCATAATTGCTGGGCACAACGACCATGCCGCCCGGATGCTGGCCGGTGGTGCGCTTGACGCCTACGCATCCCTGTACCAGCCGGTTCTCCTCCGCATGGTTTACGATGCGCCCGCGCTCCTCCAGGTACTTTTTCACATAGCCGTAGGCCGTTTTATCCTGCAGGCCGGAGATCGTGCCCGCCTTGAACACATGGTCGTGGCCGAACAGGTCCTCCGTATAGCGGTGAATCCGGCCCTGCACCTCGCCGGAAAAGTTCAGGTCGATATCCGGTTCCTTATCGCCGTCAAAGCCCAGGAAGGTCTCAAACGGGATGTCATGGCCGTCCACGATGAGCTTTTCGCCGCACTGGGGACAAACACGGTCCGGCAGGTCGAAGCCGTCCGCCACCGAGCCGTCGGTGTAAAATTCGCTCCATTTGCATTTGGGACACAGGTAGTGGGGCGGCAGGCTGTTCACCTCGGAGATGCCCGAAAAGTGCGCCACGGCCGAAGAACCGACGGAGCCGCGGGAGCCGACCAGATAGCCGTACTCTTCGCTTTTCAGCACCAGCTTCTGGGCGATGACATACAGCACTGCGAAGCCGTGCTTGATGATGGAATCCAGCTCGCGCGTAAGACGCTTTTCCACAAGCTCGGGCAGCGGGTCGCCGTAGCGTTCCCGCGCGTTGCGCATGGTATCCTCCCGCAGGGATTCATCCGCGCCCTCGATGGTGGGCGTATACAGTCCTTTTGGGATGGCGCGCACGTCGCCGTCCACCATATCCGCGATACGGTTTGGGTTCGTGATGACGATTTCCCGCGCCTTCTCCGGAGAAAGATAGCTGAACTGCTTGAGCATATCATCTGTGGTACGGAAGTACAGCGGAGCCTGATTATCGGCATCCTTGAAGCCGTTGCCCGCCTGCAGCACCGCGCGGTAGATGGCGTCCTCCGGCTCCATAAAATGCACGTCGCCCGTGGCCACCACCATTTTGCCCAACGCTTCGCCCAGACGGATAACCGTCTTGTTGAATTCCTGAATCTGCTCGATGCTGTCCACCATGTGCTCCCGCAGCATGTATTCGTTGTTGCCCAGCGGCTGCACCTCAAGAAAATCGTAATAAGCGGCGATATTTTTCAGCTCATCAAAGCTTCGCCCCTCCACGATCGCCCTGTAAAGTTCTCCCGCTTCACAGGCAGAGCCGATGATAAGGCCCTCACGGTATTTGTTCAAAAGGCTGCGCGGCACACGCGGAACCTTGAAAAAATAATCCATATGCGCGGCCGAAATGATACGGTACAGATTTTTCAAACCCGCCGCATTGCGTACCAGAATGATGAGGTGAAAATTCTTCTTTGCCAGCTCACGCGTGCCGCCAAGACCTGTGTTCACATTCTCCAGCGCCGTTACGCCGCGCAGAGCAAGATCCTCGATCATCTTCACGTAGATCTGTGCCAGCGCCTTCGCGTCGTCACAGGCGCGGTGGTGCTGAAACGGCGGGATCTCAAGATATTTACCGATGGTATCCAGCTTGTAATTGCGCAGTCCAAGATAGAGTGCCTGCGCCAGCGGCAATGTGTCGATGTAGGTGTTGCCGAACGGCACACCGTACCGCTCCGCACACGCCTTTAAGAAGCGAATGTCAAAGCCATGGGCATTGTGCGCGATGAGCACACGGCCGTCCACAAATTCCAGAAACGCCCGCAGCGCCTCCTCCTGCCCCGGTGCATCGGCCACCATTTCGTCGGTGATGTTGGTGATCTTCGTTATTTCCTCGGGAATATGGCAGCCCGGATTTACAAAACTGTTGTAGCTTTCGGTGATCTCGCCGTTCTCGACCACCACTGCGCCGATTTCCGTGATGGCGCAGTCGGCCGGTGAAAGGCCCGTAGTCTCCAAATCGAACACTACGAAGGACTGGCTCATGGCGCCCGTGGCCGCACCATACACAACGGGCACCATGTCATCCACAAAATAAGCTTCCACGCCGTAGATAAGCTTAAAATCCGGGTCTTTCTTTCGGATATCGTCCGTGGCCAGCATCGCTTCAGGGAAGCCCTGCACCACGCCGTGATCTGTGACAGCGACCGCGCGGTGACCCATGCGGTGGGCCGTTTTTACGATGGTTTTAGGGTCACAGAAACCATCCATGCTGCTCATTTTCGTATGCAGATGCAGCTCCACACGCTTTTCCGGCGCAGGGTCCACACGCTTTTTCCGCACCACCTTCAGCACGTCATAAGGGTAAATGACATAATCGCGCTCGTATTTGTCATAGGCACAGTCGCCCTTGATGATAAGCGTGTCCCCGGGGCCAAGCTCCTCCCACTTGTCGCAGTTTTCTCCCTCCTGCGGCCGTATTTTCAGATTGATGGAGCCTGTATAATCCGTGATGGAAATGGAATAGATCTTGCGCCAGTTCCCCTTGATTTCTGTAAAAAATACATCGCCCCAAACCGTAACTTTGCCGGCCTCTGCCCCAACATCGCGCAGCGCTGTCAGGCCCGTCGGCTGGAACATATGCCCATTCACCAGCTTGGCAGGCGCGTCCTCCAGGTCCAATCCCTGCACCTTTACGGCAGGCCCCTCGCTTTTGGCCTTGAACTGGCGGGCGGGCGGCGCCTTTTTCAAGATATGTTCTTCCACGGCCTCGGCCGAAATAGCCGTGTCGCACACCAGCGCCACCTGCGGCCGCACTCCGGTGCGCGCGGCGATCAGCTCCTCCAGTTTCACGGCAAATTCCATCTGCGTCAGCAGCAGCACACCATTCTGCACGCGCACGGTGATGTGCTCCCCCGCAATATCCACCTGAGCCCCCGACAAAAAGCCGTTAATGGGCAGGCCTGCGTCTTTCAATTCCTCTGCCAGCTCCAACACGGCACAGGACGTAAGGCAGGTATATGCAAACAGGCCCTGCACCTTGAGTGCAAAGCCCGGGAACTGCGGCTCTAAGGATGCGATCAGGCGTCCGCTGGTCTCAGCGGGCACCGGATTTGCCGTACGGTATACCACAGTGATGATTTTATTTTGCCTGTCCGCAACGACACGCTCCACGATGGCGCTGCCGTAGCTGTTCATAAACGCGGCGTCAGCCGTAAACTGCGGCCAGAGCTGCGTAAGCATGGGCTTCATTATTCCAACACCAACCGTTCGATCTCTTCACACAGCTCGTCCACGATATTACCCCGCAGCATACGCACTTGCTGTCCCCTGACGAACAGCATGGCGCAGTCCTTACCTCCGGCAATGCCGATATCCGCGCCCCTGGCCTCGCCAGGGCCATTGACCACGCAGCCCATGACAGCCACCTTGATCGGCTTATTGCAGCCGCGCAGACGCTCCTCGACCTCCGAGGCGATTTGGGCTACGTTGATATTTGTACGCCCGCAGGTAGGACAGCTGACGACCTCGGGGCCGGGCACAAAATGTCCTGCGGCGCGCAGGATGTCAAAACCCGCACGCACTTCTTTTTCCGGCTCGTCCGTCAACGACACGCGAATGGTGTCTCCAATCCCCTCCAACAACAGTGTTCCTATGCCCATAGCCGATTTAATAAGGCCCATACGGTATGTACCGGCCTCGGTAACGCCCACATGCAGAGGGTAATCGCACCGCAGGCTGAGCTGGCGGTATGCTTCCACCACCACGGGGACATTGGAGGATTTGATAGAGATGACAATATCGTTGAAATCGTGCCTTTCCAGCAGCGATACATGGTACATCGCGCTCTCCACCAGCGCTTCCGGCGTAACCTTTCCGTATTTTGCAAGGATCTCCTTTTCCAGGCTGCCGCCGTTTACGCCGATGCGGATGGGGATGCCCCTTGCGCGGCAGGCCGAAGCGACCTCGCCGACATGGGCGTCGTCTCCGATGTTGCCCGGGTTGATGCGTATTTTGTCCACGCCCGCTTCGGCGCAAGCCAAAGCGACCTTGTAATCAAAATGAATATCCGCCACAACAGGCATTTTTACAGCATTCTTTAATGCCTCTACCACGGGCACGTCCGCAACGGACGGAACCGTGACCCGCACGATCTGGCAGCCTTCTGCTTCCAGCCGTTTGGCCTGGGCCACATTTCCCGCGATATCATGAATGGGCACATTGAGCATGCTCTGCACTGCGACAGGATTCCCACCGCCCACTGTAACGCCGCCTATACGGACGGCTCGTGTGTTCTTGCGCATTGTCTTCCCTCTTTTTATACGATCAGTTTGGTGATATCGTTGAATGTGGCGAAAATCATCAGCCCGATAAGCAGGATAAATCCCGCGGCGTTGATGGCGATCTCATATTTTTGGCTGATGGGTTTTCGGCGGATCGCCTCGATGATAAGGAATACCAGCCGTCCGCCGTCCAACGCAGGAATGGGCAGAAGGTTAAAAATGCCCAGATTGATGGTAATGAGCGCGAGCAGCATCAACAGTGAAGAAAGCCCCAGCGAAGACGCCTCACTGATGGCGGAAACAATGCCTACGGGACCGGACAAATTGTTGACCGCGATACGGCCCGTAATAAGATCCGTCAGGCTGAGCACGACCATACGCCCCAGCGAGAGCGTCCAGTTTCCCGCCTCTTTCAAAACGCTGCCCACCGTCTTTTTCTCGCCCAGCACTTTAAAATCAATGACAAGCTGGTTGACGCCGTTTTCTTCGTAGGTATCGAACACCACATTGTCCAGCTGCACGCGCTTTCCGTCACGCAATACGGTCAAGTCCGCCTGCCCCTGCTGGGTACGGGCGAACTCATAGATGATATCATTTGCGATAAAGCAGCGCCGTCCGTTTACCGCAACGATGGTGTCTCCCACCTGCAGGCCGGACTGCTGTGTGGACGAACCCTCGTAAAATTCCGCTACGGTGCGCGTGCTGATGAGCTGCTGCGAACACACCACGCAAACAAGGACCACAAAACCCAGAAGGAGGTTCATCACAGCGCCCGCCACGGTGACAAGGATTCGGTTTCCCACCGGGGCCTTTGTAAAGGAACCCGCCTCTTCGCTCTCCTCGTCCTCACCCTCCATACTGACAAAGCCGCCGATGGGAAACAGGCGCAAGCCGTATTTTGTTCCCCCGCGGGTGAAGCTGAACAGCGTAGGCCCCATGCCCAGCGCGAATTCGTTCACCTGGATGCCGCTGAACTTCGCAGTGAGGAAATGCCCCAGCTCATGAATGAAAATCACAATGCCGAATACGAATACCGACGCCAACACCGTAATGAGAAACGACCCCGCGCTGCTGAAAAATGATGCCATTCTGTGCCCTGCCTTTTATTTCATTTGTTCGGCCGCGCCGTACGGACCGTATAACAGCCCGGCGCGCCGCCGCCCATTCTTTTAGGATACATGTGCTAAAACATATGCGCGCGCCGCCGCGTCGCATGCATACACGTCATCCAGAGTATATGGCCCGCCGAAGGCTTCGCTGTCCACAACGCCCTCCACCAGCTCACCGATTTTCAGGAACGGAATGCGTCCCTCCAGAAACAGACGCACTGCCTCTTCGTTTGCGCCGTTTGCAGCACACGGTGCAAGGCCGCCCTTGCCGATTGCTTTTTTACATGCCGCGAGGCAGCGGAAAGTAGCCTCATCCGCTGTGTCAAAAGTCAGCTCGTGCAGCTTTGTGAAGTCCAGCTCCGGCGCAGGGCCGGGCACACGCTCCGGCCAGGTAAGCGCGTACTGGATGGGAATGCGCATATCCGGCACCCCCAACTGTGCCAAAATGGAGTTGTCACTGAACTGCACCATCGAATGGATAATACTCTGGCGCTGTACCACCACCTGTACCTGCTCTGCCGGCAGGCCGAACAGCCAGACAGCCTCGATCAGCTCCAACCCTTTGTTCATCAGCGTGGCGGAATCAATGGTGATCTTGCTTCCCATACTCCAATTGGGATGGCGCAGCGCATCGTCCTTTGTAACATTCTGCAGCTCCTGCCGCGTGCGGCCGAAAAACGGCCCGCCGGAGGCCGTCAACAGTATCTTTTGCAGGCTTTTGGCCGAGTATTCGTCCTGTAAGCATTGGAAAATGGCCGAATGCTCACTGTCCA
>UMGD01008494.1_pt1 | contig 14704 bp, 13 predicted proteins | sample 1965201 | NCBI WGS metagenome assembly UMGD01 (sample SAMEA4836066, study PRJEB28245) | human gut metagenome | biome: gut microbiome; material: fecal sample | place: Denmark | collected 2008 | reverse complement strand
CTTACTATAGCATATCTATCCTCTAAAAACAATAATATTTTTCCTTGAGTTTCCGCCGTTTTATCCACACAACCTATATTACTACTGATGACTTATACTCAACTTACAAAATATGTCCAAAATATAAGGAATCTTTTTTCCTTTTGATGTAAAATTAAAGTGACCAAACAAAAATCTTACTAAACAAAAAAGAAGGAGATTCCCTATGGCTAATTTTACATCAAATACTTACATTTTAAAACGGAAAATTTTAACTTTTACAAATAAAATTTCAAGACAGCTTTCAAAACCCGAACGTAAATTTACAGCAGACATCACTTATGGTATGTTAGCTGCCAAAAGCTGCCTTTTAACAGATGTTGTTGATCAACTTCATGAAGATTCCAAAAAGATAAATATCGTTGACCGTCTTTCCAGACACCTCAATAAAGGTACTCCTGCTGAAGCTGCTGCTTCGTATCTTCGGCAGATTAAAAAATGAGCTCCATCAGAACCTGTGATTCACATTGATGACAGCGATGTTGTAAAGCCAGATGGATTTAAATTTGAGTCACTGGGCATCGTGCGTGATGGTTCTGAAAGCACATCTACCAAAAACGTATATAAAAAAGGATATCCTATCACAGAAGCTTGCGTTCTTACTACCAGTAACCATCCTGTCAGCATATTTTCTAGAATACACTCATCCTCAGAAAAGAATTATAAATCTGCCAATACCATTACGTTTGATGCGATAGCACAGGATGCCGCTCTTTTTAGTAAGGCAACCTTTGTAATGGATCGTGGTTACGACGATAATAAGATGTTCCTAAAACTTGACGAATTAGGACAAGAATACGTGATTCGTCTGACATCAAAAAGAAAGCTTCTTTATCACAACAAGTGGACTCCAACAACAGAACTACGTAATCGTAGAAAAGGTAAAGTTAAAACCAATGTATTCTATAAAGGAAAAGACCACGAAGCTTACCTTTCTCACGTCAAAGTCCAAATCACAGCATCCAGAAAAAACATATATCTGGTGCTGGTTTATGGCATTCCTGGCAATGATTTCAATGGAATCCGAAACAAATGCACTAAAAGTTGCAATTATAAAAACAGCAGACCCTGTGAAGGAAAAAGTTTTCTTCTGCTATTACTAACTGGCAAAAGGCATCTCCGGCATACTTTCATATGCCAAAGAGGGCGTCAGACTCTGGTTCCGGACAAAACGTCCGGCTTACCGTCAACTCTGCCTTAAGCTGGTTGCTTAAATAGATAAAAGAATAGTTCTCCCAAAGTCCGGTTCAGGCAGGGCTTATTTCAGTGCCTCTAATCAGCAGACTGGCACTCTCTTTCTCTCAAAAAATTGACAGATTGGCACTTTAGGAAGTTTTATCTATTTCAAAATTACATTTTGCGGAAACTCAAGTTTTTTACTTTTTATGATGAGATTTTCTATAACATGGATTTTCTATAAGATAAGATACTTTTTAATCCCTTTAAAAAATATCTTGTTTCCATATCTTTCAGAATATAAAAAAAGAAAATCTTTCATAAAAAAGACTTTCTACTTTTATCCAATGCGGAAGATGGGACTTGAACCCACACAAGCGCAATGCTTACAAGATCCTTAGTCTTGCTCGTCTGCCAGTTCCGACACTTCCGCATTCCATATAGGATTAATGGTCTTTGTTTTTGCTGACCACGAGTGATATAATATCATTATCAGTGAAAAAAGTCAACACTTTTTTAATCAGATGTAAAAATCTTGTGAAAAGCCTCCTTAATCGCATTGACAATTCAAACTGATTTTTACATCTGCATTTTTCAATTTTCAAATGCCGAGCTGAAACTATATTTATAAGTTTTCCGGCACTTTCGGAAGTTTTGCAAGAGCCTCTTTTAACTCTTCATCAGATGGAATATAGTCACTCATCTCTCCGTCATGGAATTTCTCATATGCATACATATCAAAATATCCTGTTCCTGTCAGTCCGAAGAAGATCGTTTTTTCTTCCCCTGTTTCTTTACATTTAAGAGCTTCGTCAATCGCAACTTTAATCGCATGACTGCTTTCAGGAGCCGGCAGAATGCCTTCTACTCTCGCAAACTTCTCTGCCGCTTTAAATACCTCTGTTTGTTCTACCGAACGAGCTTCCATATATCCATCTTCGTAAAGCTGCGATAAAACAGAACTCATACCATGATATCTCAATCCTCCCGCATGACTTGCAGACGGAATAAATCCACTGCCTAATGTATACATTTTAGAAAGCGGGCAAACCATACCTGTATCGCAGTAATCATATGCGTAAACGCCTCTTGTCAAACTAGGACAGGAAGCAGGCTCCACCGCAATAAACTGATAATCGGCTTCTCCTCTTAATTTTTCTCCCATAAACGGGGAGATAAGACCGCCCAAGTTGGATCCTCCGCCTGCACATCCGATAATAATGTCCGGCTTGATCCCATACTTATCCATTGCAATCTTTGACTCAACCCCGATCACTGACTGATGAAGAAGAACTTGATTCAACACACTTCCAAGCACATAGCGGTATCCCGGCGTATGTGTAGCCACTTCCACAGCCTCAGAAATGGCACATCCAAGGCTTCCTGAAGTTCCCGGATGCTCTGCCAAAATTTTTCTTCCCACTTCTGTTGTTTCAGACGGTGACGGAGTAACACTCGCTCCATAAGTACGCATTACTTCTCTTCGGAACGGTTTCTGTTCATAGGAACATTTCACCATATACACCTTACAGTCCAAATCAAGATAAGAACATGCCATTGACAGAGCAGTTCCCCACTGTCCCGCTCCCGTCTCCGTTGTCACTCCTTTCAAGCCTTGGTCTTTCGCATAATAGGCTTGAGCGATCGCCGAATTCAGCTTATGGCTTCCACTTGTATTATTCCCTTCAAATTTATAATAAATTTTTGCAGGTGTCTGTAATTTTTCCTCAAGACAATACGCACGAATCAGCGGCGCCGGACGATACATCTTGTAAAAGTCACGTATTTTTTCCGGAATTTCTATATAACGATTTTCATTATCCAATTCCTGCTTCACTAATTCCTCGCAAAATACAACGCTTAATTCTTCTTCTGTCATCGGCTTAAATGTTTCCGGATTCAGAAGGGGCGCCGGCTTGTTTTTCATATCTGCCCGGACATTATACCATGTCTTCGGCATCTCACTCTCTTCCAAATAAATTTTATAAGGGATCTTCTTCTCACTCATTGTTATTCTCCTTCCAAAATTTTCTTTATATACCTCTGAATTTTTGTGGAACTTTAACTTGCCCGGATATAATTCCTTTACAGACAATTCTCAAAATATCTTTTACATCATAAATTCTTGTAATAAGAATATAAAAAACTCCTGTCCCACACAATGATACTATTGCAGGGACAAGAGTCGTAATTCTAAATTATATATCAAAACTCCTGCGGTGCCACCCGGCTTGATGTGAAAACACATCCACTCACGCATACTAACATATGCCCATTTTTATAACGGAGTTATCTCTCCGGCTCACCTACTTCTATACTTCAAATGTTCAGCTTGCCCTCAGAAGTCCATTCATCCCAAGTCAGTATACCGCATTCCACCATCCACGGCTCTCTGTGAAACTGATTATCGGAATTACTTGCTCTTCCTCATCGGTTTACAGTCACTTTACCACGTTAAAATACAAATGTCAATAATTTTTTTACTTTTCTTTTCATCTTTTCAAAAACTCATCAAAACAAAATATACTTACAAGAAAAACTCCCAATCAGTATAACTGTTCGGGAGTCTTTTTGTTCTTACTTTTATTATGCAAGTTTTTCTTTTGCAAGAGCTGCAAGTGTTGCGAAACCTTCTTTATCATTTACTGCAAGCTCAGCAAGCATCTTTCTGTTAATATCAACGTTTGCCAGTTTTAATCCGTGCATGAATTTGCTGTAAGACAGATCGTTCATTCTTGCCGCTGCATTAATACGTGCAATCCAAAGCTGTCTCATCTGACGTTTGCGCTGCTTTCTTCCTGCATATGCGGATGTAAGTGCTCTCATTACAGACTGTTTTGCAACTCTGTACTGTTTAGAACGAGCTCCTCTATATCCTTTTGCCAATTTCAATGTTCTGTTATGTTTCTTCCTAGCGTTCATTCCGCCTTTGATTCTTGCCATTTCTTAATCCTCCTTAAATAAGACCATTATTCTGTAATCACTGTATCGTCCGACAACATCTCATACGCACGATCAGACTTCTTCTTACAGATATGGTAATACCTTCTTCATGTTCTTTACGTTTGTTGCATCTGTAATTGTCGACTGTCTGAGGTTTCTTTTTCTCTTTGTCGATTTTTTTGTTAAGATATGGCTCTTATAAGCTTTATTTCTTTTCAGTTTCCCTGTACCTGTCTTTTTGAAGCGCTTTGCTGCTGCTCTGTTTGTTTTGATTTTTGGCATGATAATTTCCTCCTTTATTGTGCTGCCTCTTTGGATCTCATTCCGGGCATATCGGTTCTTAACGTTTCTCAGCTAAAACCATGCTCATAGCTCTTCCTTCCATTTTTGCCGGTTTTTCAACTACCGCAACATCTGCCAGTGTCTCGGCAAAATCATCAAGAATATGCTTACTTTGCTGAACATGCGCCATCTCTCTTCCTCTGAAACGAAGTGTCACTTTCACTTTATTGCCTTTGGAAATGAATTTCTTTGCATTGTTTATCTTCGTGTTCAAGTCATTTGTATCAATGTTCGGTGAGAGACGTACTTCTTTAACCTCGACCGTTTTCTGCTTCTTCTTCGCCTCTTTTTCTTTTCTTGCCTGCTCGTATTTATACTTTCCGTAATCAATAATCTTGCAGACCGGCGGTTTAGCCGCAGGTGCGATCTTCACGAGATCAAGTTCCGCTTCCTGAGCGATTTTCATAGCCTCACGGGCTGACATGATACCTAACTGTTCCCCATCCTCGCCGATCAGACGAATCTCTCTGTCTCTGATCTGCTCGTTAATCATTAAATCGCTAATTGTCGTATACCTCCGTCAAATGAATTCCTTCAGGTTTCCTATGCGAAACACAAAAAAACGAGTGAATATCATATCCACCCGACAATCAATAAAACCATTTCGGAAAATCCGAAAGGAAGTTCTTCGTTATCAGACCATAGTCACGCGCTTGTGCTATGGTGAGAGTGGATACTCTACTTTGTTTTTTGCTTCACGCAAAAATTATACTAACACACATACTTTCCTTTGTCAATCTTTATTTTCTTAACTTTCCACTTTAACTTTCCGCAAATTATGGAACCGACATGAAAAATGACAAACTTGTCGTTTGTTGTTTTATCTTCTTTTAAATCATGATATGATAGTATAATCAGCACGCACTCCCAAGATTGTTTTGCTGAATCTTCCGTATATAAAAGCGCATCTGTACGGAAGAAGAAAAGGAAAGAGAGTTTAACACTATGAAATCAAAACAAATTACAACTGAAGACAAATTCAACAACAAATGGGGGTTTGTCATCTCCTGCATCGGAAGCTCTGTAGGAATGGCAAATATATGGCTCTTCCCTTACCGCGCAGGTGAATTCGGCGGAGCCGCATTTCTCATCCCCTATATCATCTTCGTTGTCCTTATCGGATTTACCGGAGTGATCGGAGAAATGGCATTCGGACGCGCGATGCAGTCCGGACCTCTTGGCGCATTTAAGAAGGCTTATGAAATGAAGGGGTCAAAACTCGGCACATTCATCGGGCTGATCCCCGTTATCGGATCGCTCGGAATCGCAATCGGTTACAGCGTCATCATCGGCTGGATCTTGAAATTTTTTGCCGACTCGATCACAGGAAAAATTATCAGTGAAGAAGATCCTTCTGCCATATTCGGAGAGCTTTCCCGCGACTTTGGCAGCATTCCATGGCATCTTTTAGGTCTTTTCCTTGTCTTGCTCTGCATGTCATTCGGAGTTGCCCGGGGAATCGAAAAAGTAAACCGCATCATGATGCCTGCTTTTTTTGTTCTCTTTTTATTCCTTGCAGTCCGCGTTGCTTTCCTCGACGGTTCAGCGCCCGGGTATTCGTACTTATTCAAACCCGACTGGTCAGAAATGGCCAATCCCCGCACGTGGGTATACGCGATGGGGCAGGCATTTTTCTCCCTTTCCCTTGCCGGAAGCGGAACTGTTGTTTACGGAAGTTACTTAAAATCCGATGTAGATGTTGTAAGCAGTGCCAAATACGTTGCTTTTTTTGACACAGCAGCCGCATTACTAGCCGGTCTTGTTATCATCCCGGCCGTATTCTCTTTCGGCATGGCGCCGAACTCCGGACCGGGACTTTTGTTCATTACAATTCCCGCTGTTATACGTGATATTCCGTTCGGAAGAGTTTTTGCAATCATCTTCTTCCTCGCCGTACTTTTTGCCGGAATCACTTCTTTAATGAACCTTTTAGAAAGTCCGGTAGAAGCGCTTCAAAAACGGCTCGGCTGGTCTCGCCGATCTGCGATCACTTTTATCGGCGTCATCACTGCCGCTGTAGGAATCTTCGTAGAAGGCGGGCTCTTAAGCGCATGGATGGACAGTATCTCCATCTATGTAATCCCTCTCGGAGCACTGCTTGCCGGAATTACAATGTTCTGGATATGCGGAGATAAATTTGCAAGAAATGCCGCTCAGCTCGGTCGCGTGCGCACGATCGGAAAATGGTTCAAACCAATGACAAAATATGTATTCTGCGGTGTTGCAGTACTTGTCTACATTCTCGGAATTTTCTTTGGCGGTATCGGCTGATTGAAAGAGCCGAAAGCGCCTGTTTCAAAATTTGTTATTTATAAAAGCGCATCTGCCGGATATTCAGATCCTGCAGATGCGTTTTTGTCTTTCTATTTTATTTTTTATGAAACATTATCTCGACACTTTTTTGATACATGTCACCGCCATTGCTCCAGGACCGATATGGCAGGAAACACTTAATGACAGAGGAGCTTCCAAAAACTCATATCCCGGAAAACGATTCAGGATCTCCTGCTTCCATTCCATCGCTTCTTCTTTTGAACATGTATATGCCATACCAAGTATAATATCTTCTTTCACATCTGCAAAACGCTCATTGAGATCTTTTTCGATTGCATTCAGCATCGTTTTCTTTGCCGCTTTCCACCCTCTGACTTTTGCAAATGCATCTAATTTTTCACCCTGAATCTGAAGAACCGGCTTCAAATTCAATACAGTTCCGATCGCCGCAGCCGCCGGAGTGATTCTTCCTCCTTTTTTCAAATACTTCAGCGTATCAACTGTGATATAAATACTTGCCTGCAGCTTCTCTTCTTCGAGAATATTTTTAATCTCTTCCGCGCACATCCCTTTATCGCGCAAATACATTGCATCATATACAGATTGTTCTTGTGTAACCGAGATTCTCTGGTTGTCCACAACATAAACTTTCCCTTTATATTCCCGCGCAATAGACATTGCCGTCTCGCATGTACTGCTAAGTCCGCTTGACATAGGAATACATACGATCTCATCATATTCTTTCAACACACTTTCCCACAGTTCCATCACATTTCCCGGAGAAGGCTGGGAAGTAGATATATCCGAATCCGCTCCGAGCTTCTCATAAAACTGTTCCTGTGTCAGTGTGATGTCTTCAAGATATAACTCACCATCAATAAAAAAAGGCATCGGAAGTACATAAATCCCTAATTCTTTCGCTCTTTCCTGTGTAATACCACTATTACTGTCTGTTACGACCGCAATCTTACTCATATCATTCTCCCTTTATCACTTTAAACCTGACTATTTCAGACCATTTATTTCCTTCTGTCTTGTTTTTCTGTTTAATTTTTAAAGCTGTGAATCGGAGCCGGGATCCTTCCTTTTCTGCTCACAAATGCATCGCATCCGAATTCGTTTACCGGCATGATCGGAGCGTATCCGAGAAGTCCTCCGAATTCCGCGGTATCTCCTACATCTTTTCCGATTACCGGAATAAGGCGAACCGCCGTTGTTTTCTGGTTTACCATACCGATCGCCATCTCATCTGCTATAATTCCGGAAAGTGTAGCTGCGCTTGTATACCCCGGAATGGCGATCATGTCCAGTCCTACCGAACAGACACATGTCATAGCTTCTAATTTTTCCAATGTAAGTGAACCGGCGTGAACTGCGTCGATCATGCCCTGATCTTCACTAACCGGAATAAATGCGCCGCTCAAACCTCCTACATAAGAAGATGCCATAACTCCGCCTTTTTTTACTTGATCATTAAGCATCGCAAGAGCAGCCGTTGTTCCCGGCGCTCCGACTCTTTCCAAGCCGATTTCTTCCAAAATTTCCGCAACGCTGTCTCCGATTGCCGGAGTCGGCGCAAGCGAAAGATCTACAATGCCAAACGGAATGCCTAACCTTTGAGACGCCTCTCCTGCCACGAGCTGTCCGACACGGGTAACTTTAAACGCTGTCTTTTTAATCGTCTCACACAACTCTTCAAATCCTTTTCCGCGAACTTTTTCCAATGCTTTCTTCACAACACCGGGGCCGCTGACACCGACATTAATCACCGCATCCGACTCTGTCACTCCGAGGAACGCACCTGCCATAAACGGGTTATCATCCGGAGCGTTACAGAAAATAACAAGTTTTGCACACCCGAGAGAATCTCTTTCTTTCGTCTCTTCTGCTGTTGCTTTTACAATCTCGCCGCACAGGCGTACCGCATCCATATTGATCCCGGTCTTTGTAGAACCTACGTTTACGGAACTGCAGATCCTTTCTGTCTGCGCCAGCGCCTGAGGGATCGAACGAATCAGATTCTCATCACTTTTCGTCATTCCCTTAGATACCAGAGCCGAATAACCACCGATAAAATTGACCCCTACTTTATCTGCTGCTCTATCCAGCGTTTTTGCGATCGTCACAAAATCTTCCGGACTCTTACATGCAGCACCGCCGACCAAAGCAATCGGAGTAACGGAAATTCGTTTATTCACAATCGGAATCCCGAATTCTTTTTCTATATCACGACCTACAGATACAAGATCTTTTGCCGTCTCGGTAATCTTATCGTATATCTTACGGTTGAGCTCTTCCAGATCCGAATCAATGCAATCGAGAAGACTGATGCCGAGCGTAATCGTTCTTACATCCAGATTCTCATGCTCGATCATTTCATTAGTTTCGGAAACTTCATACATATTGATCATATTGTTTATCCTCTCTATCCTGTGTCGTCTTATGAACTCTTCTCTTATAATCTGTGCATTTTTTCAAAAATATCTTCTCTCTGACAACGGATGCTGACACCGATCTCATCACCGAGTTTCTCCATCTCGTCGCACATCTGAGTAAAATCTTTTGGAAGTTCTGTCACATCAACAATTACCATCATATTAAAATATCCTTGAATAATGGTCTGTGAAATATCCAAAACATTAATTTTATTCTCCGCAAGATATGTACATACTTTTGCAACAATGCCCACTGTATCCTTGCCAAGTACTGTAACAATACATTTTTTCATTTTATTTTCCTCCTTGATCAAACCGTAATAATATCCGAAACGGTATCTCTGTTCGCTACGAACATATCCAGATCGTCGCCTTTGTACTCGTTATCTGCCAGCGTAACTTCTAATTTGACCGTCTCATATGCAAGTTTTGCGTAATTATTTTCCTTGCTCAAATGCCCGAGCACGATATGTTTCAGATTATCATGTAGTATATCACAAAGCAGACGACCTGACAATTCATTTGATAAATGTCCCCTGTCACCGAGAATCCTCTGTTTCAAGTAGTACGGATATCCTCCGACTTCCAGCATATGAATGTCATGGTTTGCCTCAAGGAGAACTGCATCAAGATTTCTCAGACATTCGACTGTATAGCTGTCGTATTTTCCAAGATCCGTTGCAACCGCAACTGATTTTCCTCCCTGCTCCAATCGATATCCCGAAGGTTCATTTGCATCATGTGAAATCGCAAACGGTTTTACAGTCACATCTCCCAGTTCAAAAGGTTCATCCGCACGGATCTCGCGATATAGCCCTTCCGGCATTTTCCCCAAACCGGAATAACTTTTGATCCCCATGATCGTTCCCGGCGTAGCATAGATCGGAATCTCATATTTTCTGCTGAATACTCCTAATCCTTGAATATGATCCGAGTGTTCATGAGTAATTAAGATCCCATCTAAATCTTCGCCTTTTAATTCTAATGTTTTCAACCCTTCTTCTATTCTTTTCTTGCTGATTCCCGTATCTACCAATAAATGCGTATCATCGCTTCCGACATAGATACAGTTGCCGCTGCTCCCACTTGCAATGCTGCACATTCTCATAATTGTATCTTCGCTCCTATTTGTCTTTTTGTCTCTTTAAAATCTCCGCTGTTATCAATTACATCCGTACAATTTTCACGAAATTGCTCCACCGAAAGCTGAGATGCCATCATTTGTGTGATCTTTTCCTGAGTATACCCTCTTGATCGTTCCAGGCGGATTCTCCGAACATTTTCTTCTGTATAAATATACCAGATTTTATCGCACAATTCCTGCCCTGCTTCTGCCAGAAGAGCCGATTCCAACACGTACAGCTTCCGCCCTTCCTTCTTTCGCTTTTCTATATCTTTCTTCACATAATCCAACACCGGCGGATGAACAATTTCATTCAGGATCTTCCGTTTTCCTTCATCGGAAAACACAATTTCGCCAAGTTTTTTACGATCTAATTCCCCGTCAGTTCCGACGACCGCTTCTCCGAACCTGTCCATGATTTTCCGAAAACATATTTCTCCTCTTTTTTCCAATCGCTTTGCCACTTCATCCATCTGACAAACATAAGCTCCATATCTGCTTTCCAAATAATCCAATACTTCGCTCTTTCCCGACCCAACTCCGCCGGTGATTCCTAAAACTTTCATTCTATTTTCTATCCTTTATACTGCTTCCCGACAAATCGTCTATTTTGCCTCATACCAATTTTTCCCGGTATGCATATCAACAATTAACGGAACAGACAATTTCACGGCGTTTTCCATCTTATCTCTTAAAATTTCTTTCACTTCATCTACTTCCGAACGCTCTGCCTCAATAAGCAATTCATCATGGACCTGCAAAATCATACGCGATTTCATATTTCTTTTCTTAAGTTCTTTATGGACATCGATCATCGCAATTTTCATGATATCTGCTGCGGTTCCTTGTATCGGAGCATTCATCGCAACTCTCTCTCCGAAATTCCTTTGCATAAAATTGCTCGATTTTAATTCCGGCACAGGTCTCCTTCTGCCAAACAACGTAACTGCATATCCTTTTTCTTTTGCATTTTCTACCGAATCGTCAAGAAACTTTTTCACTCCCGGATAAGTCTCGAAATAATGCTCAATGTATTCTGCCGCTTCTTTTCTTGTAATACTCAAATCCATACTTAATCCAAAAGAACTGATACCGTACACAATTCCGAAATTAACGGCTTTTGCATTTCTTCTTTGCAAATCTGTCACTTCATCAAACGGAGTGTGAAATACTTGCGACGCCGTCATCCGATGAATATCAGTCGCTTCCCGATATGCTTTGATCAACTGCTCGTCGCCCGAACAATGAGCCAAAACACGAAGTTCTATCTGCGAATAATCGGCATCGACAAAAACACAGTCTTCTTTTGGCACAAACACTTTCCTGATCATCCGACCAAGTTCCATCCGCACCGGAATATTTTGTAAATTCGGTTCTGTACTGCTCAATCTTCCTGTCGCAGTTACCGTTTGATTGAACTTTCCGTGTATTCTGCCGTCATCGCCGATAAAAACCGCCAGACCGTCCGCATAAGTTGATTTCAGTTTTGCCAACTGACGATATTCTAATATTTTGCTTACGATCGGATATTCTTCTGCCAGTTTTTCCAACACATCTGCCGCTGTAGAGTATCCGGTTTTTGTCTTTTTCGCATGTGGCATATTTAGTTTTTCAAATAAAATAACTCCAAGCTGTTTCGGGGAATTAATATTAAACTCTTCCCCCGCCATCTCATAAATCTGATGCTCAAGTTGTATGATCTGCTCTCCCAACTGATCTCCGTACAATTTCAAAGCCTCAGCCTCTACTTTCACACCTGCCGATTCCATCTCGTACAATGTAAAAACCAAAGGCATTTCAATCTCATAAAAAAGACGATCCATTTCAGCTTCTTTTAATTTATTATCAAGAACCGATGCCGCCGCAAACGCCGTGTAGGCCTCATAGCAACACTTCACATTAAGTTCAGCCTGCGTCCCGCCTGCAATCCTAAGATACTGTTCTGCCACATCTTCATACGTATAATCGCTTTTTAGAGGATTTAACAGATAAGCTGCCACGATCACATCAAACGCGCTGCTTTGCTTTACATTTTTGATATACGGAAGAATTTCTTTCAAACCGCATACTGAGAAACAACTCACTTTTTCCGCCACATGCGACAACTTTGCAAATAAAAATTCCATATCCGCAGAAAGATCACATGGAATCGTAACAACATCTTTCTCACTCCAAGCTATGGCAATTCTCCCGAATCCCGAAGGATGTGCAAAAAGAGGGAGTACGTTTCCTTCATCTTTTGACAACGCTACCCCGACACATTGTGCTTTCTCCGCCATCGCAAAAATACGTTCTATTTCTTCTTTTTCCGTAACTTCTCGAAATATCTTTTCTATTTTATTTTCTTTCGTTTCTATAGAAAAACGTCCAAGCATATTTTTAAAACGAAGCCGCTCAAAAATTTTGTACGCTTCTTCCGTATAAGGATTTTCATAATGTGCTTTTTCAATATCAAACTCAAAATCCGCATGTGTTTCAATCGTCGCAAGCACTTTACTCATTTTTGCCTGTTCCCAAAACTCCTGAATATTCTTACTTGCCCGGGGCGGCTTTAATTCCGACGCGTGTGCATACGCATTTTCAATCGTTTGATACTCCATAATAATTTTTGTTGCTGTTTTTTCGCCGATCCCCGGAACTCCCGGAATATTATCCGCCGAATCCCCCATCAAAGCTTTCACATCGATAAATTCTCTCGGCGTTACTTTATATCGTTCAACAACATCTGCGGCATAATAATTCTCAATCTCTGTTTTCCCCTGCTTCGTCTTCGGAATCCGAATCTTCACATGTTCAGTGGCAAGCTGCAGCGTATCTCTGTCTCCCGATATGATCGATACATCCATTCCGCTTTCTTCGCACATGCGTGAAAGCGTTCCCAACAGATCATCCGCTTCAAGCCCCGCTTTTTCTATTGTAGAAATATTCATTGCTTCAAGCACTTCTTTAATCACGGGAACTTGCTGACGAAGTTCTTCTGCCATCGGTTTTCTCGTTCCTTTATACTCCGAAAACATCTCATGACGAAATGTCGGCGCATGAACATCAAACGTAACAGTCAGATACTCCGGTTTCTCCTCATCTAATATTTTAAACATAATATTCAAAAACCCGTACACAGCATTCGTATGCAGACCTTCCGGAGTTGTCAGATCGGGAACTCCATAAAATGCACGATTCAAAATACTATGTCCATCTATCAATACGATTTTCTTTCGCATGGCAGCAATTACCTCCGTTTCACAATCATACTCAAGTATACACTAAAAAGCCTCTTTTTAAAAGGTTGATTTTATGCTATGGTTATCATATGATCATACAAATGAAAGGAATTATATACATGGACAGCATAATTTTTGACGTAGACGGCACACTATGGGATTCTGCCGATTCTGTTGCCGCCGCATGGAATTTGGCAATCAAAAAGTTCTCTTCCCTCGACATTACACTTGACAGGGAAATTCTCGGAAGTGTTTTCGGGAAAACAATGACCGAAATCGGAGATATTCTTTTCCCCTCACTTTCCGAAACGGAAAAAGATTCTCTGCTTTCCGCCTGCTGTGAGCTCGAAAATAATTATTTGAAAAATCATCCCGGAATCATTTATGAAGGAGTCGCTGACACCATTGAAAAGCTTTCTAAAAAATACCCTCTTTTTATTGTCAGCAACTGTCAATGCGGATATATTGAAGCAACAATGCAGGCAATCGGTATCGAACATTTCATAAAAGATCATCTTTGTTTCGGAGAGACGGGCGTTTCTAAAGGACAAACGCTTCGCATGCTGATCGATCGAAATCACCTGTCATCTCCTGTTTATGTCGGAGATACACAAGGCGATGCAGACGCCTGCCACGCTGCAGGTATTCCGTTTATTTTTGCCGAATACGGATTCGGAAATGTTCCTGATGCAAAAATGACCATTCACAAATTTTCTGATCTGCTTAATTTGTAATTACCAAATATTTTTCATACCAAAAAGCGAAAAGTGCACTCATTCACTTTTCGCTTTTATTATTTTATACTTATCTATTTATCTATATAAGGACTTTTTCTTTCCGATAACAACTACACCCGCTGTCAGCGATACTCCAAGAAGAACAATCCACACTGCCAACTGCCCTTCATCCCCTGTTTTGGGAGATGGAACCGTTGCGCTGACCGGATTTACCGTAGGAGTTGTTTCTACTGTTGTTTCTTCTTTTGTCCCTGTCTGACTTCCTGATACAGAAGTTCCGCCCGGTATCGTTTCTGTTCCTGCATTCCCGCTGTTTTGCACATTTCCCGTTCCCGGCGTTTCAATTCTGTTTGCATCCGGTATTTCTGATGCATCTGTCTCAGGTTCACTCGGCACGTCAGGTACATCCGGCGT